>OASR01000032.1_pt1 | contig 119712 bp, 97 predicted proteins | sample 1475751 | NCBI WGS metagenome assembly OASR01 (sample SAMEA2579907, study PRJEB22360) | human gut metagenome | biome: human gut; feature: human-associated habitat; material: faeces | place: Denmark | collected 2008/2010 | reverse complement strand
TATGGTGTTTGGTTAGCCGTTTTACGAGTAGGGAGGTGGGGGCGTTAGCCAGTAAAAGTCTGGACCGGGCAGAGCAGTTTGCCAAGAAGAATCATGTGGAACAGGCATATGACAGTTACGAACAGATGTTAAAGGAAGCTGACCCGGATGGAGTCTATATTGCCACAACGCCTAATTATCATTTTGAACTTACTATGCTCTGTCTGGATTATAAAAAACCAGTGCTTTGTGAGAAGGCAATGCTGGTAAATGCAAAAGAGGCAGGGGAAGTTTTTCGAAGGTCTAAAGAGCTGGGGGTATTTGTTATGGAGGGCATGTGGTCCAGATTTCTGCCCCATAACATAACTGCAAAACAATGGCTGGAAGAGGGGAAGATCGGCAATGTGGAACTGGCGGAAATTAACATAGGATTCCCGGCAGGCAATGATCCCAAGAACCGCTTTAACAACCCGGAACTGGCTGGCGGTGCGGCAACGGACGTGACGGTCTATTGCTTTGAGCTGATGACCTATTTTCTGGATCGTCCCATTCGGGATATGCATACATATATGATTCGGTCTGAGACAGGAGTGGATAAGACGGAACAGATATCCATTTTATACGACAACTGTATTGCGAATATGCATGCAAGCATAGCAGCCAGACTTAACGATGATGCGGTATTTTATGGAACGGAGGGCAAAATCGTGATTCCACTGGTACATTACGGTCAGGAATGCACCCTTTACCGTGACCAGGAGGAACCGGTGCACTTTCAGGATCAGACGGAAAACGGATTTGTCTTTGAAATACAGGAGATGGTTGACTGCGTGAGACGGGGTGAGGTGCAGAGCAAGACAGCGCCTCATGAAATGACAATTCGCTGCGCTGAAATGTTTGACCAGCTAATGGGCAGAAAAGAATAATGCCCTATTTTCTGAATTTATAAGTTTATTTTGTTAAAAATGTAATTCTTCTTTATAAATATCGTGTAATATAGTATGATATTAACTGATACTGTTCATAATCAGAGTAAAGGAGAAAACGAACATGAAAAATAAAAACATGAAGTATATCATTGCCGGAGTTGTAGTGCTCGTTGTAATCGCAATAATTGCGGTGGTAGTGGTGACAGGAAAAAAGAAAAATAATTCTGAAGATAAAGTGAGTAAAACGGAACAGACGTCAGAGACACAGACGGAACAAAAAACAGAAAGTACCACAAGTCCTACGGAAGAAAAAACAGAGGGATCATCCGAAAACTCAGAAGAAAATGCAATTACAGCCATGTATCTTACCTATGGCGAGGATAACTTTATTTTTATTGATACAAAAAACGGAACACTTTTTACAGCACCGATTCCTGAAGGGGGACTGGTTGACAAAGACGGTAAACAGCTTGAGCAGAAAGATCTGGCAAGAGGAAATATCCTGAAGATTTATGGCAATGGAATTATGCTGCAGTCTTATCCAGGACAATATCCGGGTGTGACGAAAATAGTACTTGACCAGACCGGAAAACCGGAAGATGCGGACCAGTATAACGAATTGATTGACCAGATATACCAGGAGCCTGATCCTGCGGAACCGCCATACCTTTCAGCGGAGTACAGCCAGCCGGAAGCAATCGTATCTGCGGCAATTACCAGAGGCGGCTATGAATGGAGCTATGAAAAAGAAGACGGTACCACAGACACAGCCAAGACCGACATTTCACCTGTTCTGGGCTGGAAGGAAATCAACGATCTTACGTTAAATGAACCTACTGACGTGAAGCTGGACTTTACAAAAGAACCAGTCAGTGTAGAAGTGATTCGATGGACCGAGGACGTACAGAAGCAGTACAGCGAAGGCAGTGACGTACCGGAAGGCGAAAAGGTTGAATTAAAAGAGAAGGACGGCGCACTCTATATCCCTTCAGCAGAAGCAGGTTATACCTACCAGGTTACCGCCAAATGGGACAATGGTACGGTAGAATATGGTTTTGTAACAAAGAGTAAAAACTAATTCATGCAGTTTTAGAAATGATTTACGGGGACAGATAAAAGCTGAAAGGATAAGAGACAATGGAATTTTTGGAAAGCACATTGGTGTCTATCGTAAACCTTGCGGTGCTGCTCTTTGAGTATATTGGGGTGGGTGTGATTGCATTTACCGGTATCGAGGGTATTATAAATTATATCAGGAGGAAACCGGAGACCCGCCTTAGGCTGGCAAAAGGGCTGGCGATGGGATTAGAATTTAAGCTGGGCAGTGAAATTCTCAGAACGGTAGTGGTTCGCCAGATTTCAGAAATTGTGCTGGTAGCAGGAATCATTGCGCTCAGAGCGATCCTGACATTTTTGATTCACTGGGAAATTAAAAATGAAGAAAAGGAATATGATCTTCACATCAGCAAGAAAGAAGAAAGCTGATACAACCCGGTATTTATGCGGTCTGAGAGGCATGTAAAAGAACTTTTACAATGGATTTCGTGCCAATGTTAAAAGGATTTGATAGAAATATTTCACTTGTTCATTTAATATCTGCATCAGGAGGCAAAACGAAGCGGAGTGTTTCGTTACCTGCATCCAAAATAGAGAATGGAGATGTGGATAGGATGAAAAATGAAATAGCAGGCAATAAAATGATTTTCTGGGGGAAAGGTATGATTGCGGGTATGGTACTGATGCCCCTGTCTATAGGTCCCGCAGTCAGATTTTTGGGTACCAAAGGATTATTAATTACGTTTCTGTTTGGAATGGTCATGCTTGTGTCGGCTGTTCAGGCAGAGAGGCTGAAAAAGAAAAACAATGTTCATACTTACTCAGAGATTCTGGCTTATATGGAAACTAGAGAGAGTGAGGTCTAAAGAAATTAGTATAATTTGCAAAAGGCATGGAGCTGATCCATGCCTTTTGTTTCTGAAAAGCTTTATGCAGAGCCCTCAGAGGCTCTTTTCTTTTACGAAAACGGTAATCTGAATTACATAATTGTCCGGACCGTTTACGGTAAGTTCATCCAGAAGATAATCTTCAAAAAAGAGGTCATCTAATTCAAGTGCATGCTCTCTGGCATAAGCGAGCATCCGCTGGTATGTTTCTCCGATCTGCTTCCAGCTGCCCTGATGATAACCGTATAAATATCTTCCTCCTGGCTTCAGAGTATAAGAAACTCCTTTTGGGGGTGCATCCAGGAGCAGGTAAATATGGCGGTAATCGTTGTATATGTCCTGGTGGATCTTGGTTCCATATTGCAGAAAACCAATGCCATAAGGACTTTTAATCCCCAGCTTTTCGCCCAGATTCACCAGTTCTCCAATTTTTTTCGCCAGTTCTTTGTCATTGGAAGAGGAAGTATGGGTAAGAATATAGTACTGGGGTTCCATTTTGGATAACTCGATCCTGGAGAAATCTTTTTGAAGAGCCTTTTGGATAAAATCTGATTTAAACTGCAGCCATTTCTTGGTCTTTTTAAGCTTTGCCAGCTTCCGGTCAATTATTTTTTCCTCTTCTTCCAGAAGTGTGATCAATGCCCGGGGACTTTTATGGTCCAAGTAGCTTTTGATGTCGGACAGAGGCATATCCAGTTCCTTCAGATTCCAGATGACATCAAACACATCCAGCTGGGAAATAGAGTAGTACCGGTATTCGTTGTCCAGTTTTATTTCAGGTGAAAAAAGACCAATCTTATCATAATGAAATAAAGTATGCTTTGTGACGCCTGCAAGTTTTGCAAATTCCCCTGTTGTGAGATATAGATCTTTGTTTATCATAGAATTTTCCTTTTTAAGAGTCATATTTATATGGTTTCCGGGTTTATATAAAAAAATCTTGACTATAGGGTTACCCTATACCTTATGATAGTAAAGAAAGTGTTAAAATGCAATAAAAAGAGGTGTAATATCATGAAAAATTCGATTACGAAAGATTTTAATTTTGTTTCTCTGCTCAGATTTGCACTGCCTACTATGGTAATGATGGTATTTATGTCCCTGTATACGATTGTAGATGGTGTCTTTATATCCAGGCTTCTTGGAAGTGATGCTCTTTCAGCAACAAACATTGTTTATCCTGCTGTGAATATTCTTATAGCGGTTGGTGTTATGCTGGCTACCGGAGGCAGTGCAATTATAGCCAGAAAAATGGGGGAGAAGAAACCGGAGGAAGCCAGACAGAATTTTACTTTAATTATAGTGTCCGGGCTGATCTTCGGCATTCTGTCCTTAGTGGCGGGGAACCTTTTTATAGAGCCGCTGGTGAAAATGCTGGGAGCTACGGATAAAATAATGGGAAACAGTATTTCTTACCTGCAGATGCTTCTTGTATTCGCACCGGCATGTGTACTTCAACTGTTGTTCCAGTCTTTTTTTGTGACTGCGGGCAAGCCCATGATTGGACTGGGTCTGACATTGCTTGGAGGAATTGCCAATGCAGTACTGGATTATGTTTTTATGGGACCGCTGCAGATGGGAATCGGCGGAGCTGCACTGGCGACGGGAATGGGTCAGGCAATCCCTGCTGTGGCAGGTCTTATTTATTTTTGGAAAATAAGAAGAGAATTATTCTTTGTAAAGCCTAAAATGGATTTCTCCGTATTAAAAGAGAGTTGTCTGAATGGCTCCTCGGAGATGGTTACGAATCTGTCTACGGCAATTGTTACCTTTTTGTTTAATGTTATTATGTTGCGGTTTCTGGGGGAAAATGGTGTTGCTGCAATTACCATAGTCCTATACGGACAATTCTTGTTTAATGCATTATATCTGGGCTTTACCATTGGTGTTGCTCCAGTGTTCAGTTTCAACTATGGAAGCGGAAATGTGGCTTTATTACAGCGGATATATAAAATCTGTACCCGCTTTGTGGCGGTGTCCGCTGTTGTAATCACCATAATCGCACTGGCGGGTGCGCCTGTAATCGTAGAAATATTTACACCACGTACATCAGCGACCTATGAAATAGCCAGAAGAGGATTCTTTCTGTTTTCCTTTAACTATTTGTTTGCTGGAATGAATATTTTTGCATCCGGTATGTTTACTGCATTTTCCAACGGTAAAATATCCGCGGCGATTTCCTTTATGCGTACATTTGGATTTATCGTGGGCTGCATTTTAATTCTGCCTTATATCATAGGTGTGGACGGGGTATGGATGGCAGTACCTTTGGCCGAGTGCTTTACAGTATTTATATCCTGCTTCTTCTTTCGCAGAAAGCGGGAAGTATATCGATATGCGGTATAAAAAAAGTTATCAGGAGTGATTCTGATAACTTTTTTTGCAGTATTATTAAATTACGATATTATTATTAAATTACAATATTATTATTCAATTTTGTTATCATTAATCATATTTGATAACATCGTTCAAGAGTATCATTCGGATTCAGATTTCAATAGCATATTTTTATTGCTGTTTTTACAAATATGGCACACCGGGAATCTCCGGATAACTGCCCATGGAAATCAATAGTTCAAGACCAACTTGTCTTGCTGTGAGAACCGCTTCTTTTACGGCGCTGGCATTGCCGGATACAGCCAGTATTACTTCATTGGAATGGCTGGTACCTTTATTGGGAGTCATATATTCAATAATGCTTACGCCAGCTGCTTTCATCGCCTGATCAGCCATTACAAGTCCGATAGCTGCCGGAGAACCGCATAAAAAGCCAAATGCCTGACCAACAGGAGCATGAAATGCTTTATTCAATACCTGTCCGGCGCTTGCGGAAAAGGCGAATTCTAAGTGCCCCGCTTCACTGATATAGAGTTCACCTGCGTATTTATTCGTCAGTTCAAGGGCGATGGAAACTGCCTGCCGGACATCGGAGACACTGTTTCCGCCCAGCACAATATAGTTTCCATGTCCGCCCCAGCCTTTGGTATCTCTGGGAAGTTCAATAGATAATACCTCTGTATTTGTGGCTTTCACAGCTTCGTCCACAGCGGTAAGCTGTCCGGCTGCGCCGGTACGGGAACTGAAAACACCTATGGTATGGTAAGATTTACCAACATTCATTTGTTCCAAAAGGGCCTCATCGATTCCGGCTATTACCAGACCGATTGTGTCCAGTACGGCAGTTCCGATAAACTCTGTTCTTGTGCAGTTCATGCTGATTGATCTTACATCCATAGTATCCTGTTCTCCTCTTTTACAATACATTTATATTTTCAGTATAAAGAAAAAACAACAAAAAGTCAACGAAAACAAAAGTCTTTGTGTACAGCACGGTTCGTGTAGTAACGAAACAACAATCTTTCATAAATTTAAAAGCAGTAACCACTTTACAAGAAAGTGGATTACTGCTATAATACAGATAACAGGTAACATAAGTAAAACTTATGTTTGCCCTCAGTTTGGAATGATTATCCTAACCTTTGGTGTTGGTGGAGGATAATCATTTTTTATTGCCCAGTTTTATTAACTGAACAATAAGAGTGATTAATGCTACAACAAACGTTCCAAATAATAACATTAAAGTCAATGCTTCGGATATTGTCATCAGGCTCACTCCCCTTTCCTATTTGTTATAGTATGGAAGTTCACCTCCTCTTATGTATAATGTAAGAGGGCAAACACTCGTAATTATCCTACGAATCTGTTATCAATTTATATATTATCATATTGAATAAAACATGTCTACGATTAAAATAATATTTATTATATAAATAATAAATACTCATATCATATATAGATACAAACACTATTTTTTGAATCATTAAAAATCGCAGCTGTTACTGCTCACTTTACAATGTTATTTTGAATACAATAATAATATTGGAATTTGAAATTTAGTGTTATTTAATGACGATGAAAGCGTGAATAGGACGGAACAGGAACAATTTTTATCAATATAATAAATTCCAAAAAAAAGTACTTGACGAATAGGCAAATAAGCGTTATCGTATAGACGTAACAAAATTAAATATTATATTTTCTCTTATTCAGAGTGGTGGAGATACAAAGGATCTGTGAAACCACGGCAACCCCGTCAGAGGAAGGTGCCAACCTGAGCGAGTTATTCGAACAATAAGAGGATTTACTTATCATAATAGATAGGGGGTCCGCTTAATGCGGATCTTTTTTAGTTTCATAGCAGGCGTTGTTCTGGGAAGTGGGACAGGTTCCGGGAAACGAAAGCCTGCAAGATATGTTAAATCGATCTCGTGAGAAAATATATACCGTTCTTATCAAAGGAGGACATTATGGAAAAATTATTATTTACTTCTGAATCAGTAACAGAAGGACACCCGGACAAAATGTGTGACCAGATCTCTGATGCGATCTTAGATGCACTGTTAGAACAGGATCCAATGAGCCGTGTGGCATGCGAAACTGCTACTACTACAGGTATGGTTCTGGTTATGGGAGAAATCTCCACCAATGCTTATGTGGATATCCAGAAAATTGTGCGTGATACGGTAAGAAATATTGGATATACACGTGGAAAATATGGATTTGACGCAGAGACCTGCGGCGTTATTACTGCGATTGACGAGCAGTCTTCCGATATTGCAATGGGAGTTGACAAAGCTCTGGAAGCAAAAGAAAATACCATGACCGATGATGAAATTGAAGCAATCGGTGCAGGCGATCAGGGAATGATGTTTGGATATGCGGTAAATGAAACGGAAGAATTAATGCCCTATCCAATTTCTCTTGCACACAAATTAGCTTTACAGCTTACCAAAGTACGTAAAGATGGTACGCTTTCCTATCTAAGGCCTGACGGAAAGACCCAGGTCAGCGTGGAATATGATGAAAATGGCAAACCATCCAGACTGGATGCCGTTGTACTTTCCACACAGCATGATCCGGATATCACCCAGGAACAGATTCATGAAGATATTAAGAAGTATGTATTTGATGTAATTCTGCCAGCTGAAATGGTAGACGGCAATACAAAGTTCTTTATCAATCCTACCGGACGTTTTGTAATTGGCGGACCTCACGGAGACAGCGGCCTTACCGGACGTAAGATTATCGTTGACACTTACGGCGGATATGCAAGACATGGCGGCGGTGCTTTTTCCGGGAAAGACTGTACCAAGGTAGACCGTTCAGCAGCATATGCTGCCCGTTATGTGGCAAAGAATATTGTGGCTGCAGGACTTGCTGACAAATGTGAAATTCAGTTATCTTACGCAATCGGAGTTGCAAAACCTACCTCCGTTATGATTGATACTTTCGGTACAGGTAAGTTATCAGATGAGAAGCTTACGGAGATTGTAAGAGAGAATTTTGACCTCCGTCCGGCAGGAATTATTAAGATGCTGGATCTTCGCCGCCCAATTTACAAGCAGACTGCAGCTTATGGACATTTTGGCAGAAATGATCTGGATCTTCCATGGGAGAAGCTGGATAAAGTCGAAATTCTTAAGAAGTACTTGTAAATTTATGAAAAATTTATAAAAGTCCTTGTTTGTTTAGATGTAAATATGGCTCCTTTATGCTATACTGAAAAGAGAACGGTATAACATAAAGGAGTTTTTGCTATGAAATTAAAAACGAGGCTTATCATAGCCTTTTTTGTAATTATATGTGTCCCGCTTCTGTTAACAGGCGTAGCACTGTTGGGTTTCAGCCAGTATCAGTTAAAATCCATTGAGGATAAATATGGAATTGACAATGTCTCCTATGATGCATTTTCCAATTCGGTACAGATGCTGAGTATCACCACGAAGCGTATTTTTGAAGAGATGAAGAAGGAGGCTGACAAAGATCCGGATCAGTTTCTGGATGTGGATTATCTGTGTACAATCAATGATAAATTGCAGGACAAGAATTCATATCTCATTGTGCGCAAAGGCAGTTCCCAGTATTATTCCGGGACCTCTGATAACAATGCACAGCTTTTTAAAGAGCTGCCCGGGCCCAATACCTATGCAACATCGGCAGACAGCGGAACGTATATCGGAAAAGATGTTAGGGCATTTGTAAAACAGATTGATGTTACCTTTTCAGATTCCATAACAGGAAGTATTTTTATCATAACCAGCATGGATAATATGCTGCCGCAGATGAAGTCACTGCTGCGTGATATGTTTATTACCATCGTTGTGATTCTGATTTTAACGGCAGGCCTTTTAAGTACCTGGATTTATTCGGGTATCAGCACGCCTCTAAGGAAACTTCGGGCGGCTACCCAGAATATAAAAGAAGGGAACCTGGATTTTACCCTTGCAGCGGAAGGGGAAGATGAAATCAGCGAGCTGTGCCAAGACTTTGAAGAGATGAGAAAGCGGCTGAAAGAATCCGCGGAAGAAAAAGTAGAGTATGACAGGGAGAACAAGGAACTGATCAGCAATATCTCTCATGACCTGAAGACTCCTATCACAGCGGTAAAGGGCTATGTGGAAGGAATTATGGATGGTGTGGCGGACACGCCCGAGAAGATGAATAAATATATCCGAACGATCTATAATAAGGCTAATGATATGGACAGACTTATTAACGAATTGACCTTTTATTCGAAGATCGATACGAACCGTATTCCATATACGTTCAGTAAAATTAATGTATCCAGTTATTTTGATGATTGTTTTGAAGAGGTTGGACTGGATCTGGAATCCAAGAATATTGAGTTTTCTTATTTTAACTACGCAGATGAGGAAACCTGGATTATTGCAGATGCAGAACAGCTGAAGCGTGTAATTAATAATATTATAGGCAATTCGGTAAAATATCTGGATAAGCCAAAGGGATATATTAATATCCGGGTAAAAGATGTGGGCGACTTCATTCAGGTGGAAATTGAGGACAACGGAAAAGGAATTGCACCAAAAGATCTGCCCCTTGTCTTTGACCGGTTCTACCGTACAGATGCATCCAGAAATTCTGCCCAGGGCGGAAGTGGAATCGGGCTGTCCATAGTCAAGAAGATCATAGAAGATCATGGCGGTAAAATTTGGGCAAGCAGTAAAATGGGAACAGGCACAGTTATGTACTTTGTGCTTAGAAAATATCAGGAGGTACCTGTCAATGAGTAAGATATTAATTATTGAAGATGAGGAAAGTATCGCAGATCTGGAAAAAGATTATCTGGAGCTGAGCGGTTTTGAGGTAGAGATTGAAAATCGTGGCGATATTGGACTTAAAAGAGCATTAGAAGAAGAATTTGATTTATTTATCCTGGATTTGATGCTGCCGGGAGTAGATGGTTTTGAGATATGCAAATCCATCCGTGATAAGAAGAACACACCGATTCTTATGGTGTCTGCGAAAAAGGATGATATCGATAAAATCCGTGGACTTGGTCTGGGAGCAGATGACTATATGACAAAGCCTTTCAGCCCCAGTGAACTGGTAGCAAGAGTCAAGGCACATATGGCACGTTACGACAGACTGATCAGCAGTAATGTACAGACAAATGATATTGTAGAGATTCGCGGAATTAAGATAGACAAGACCGCCAGAAGAGTCTGGATAAACGGAGAAGAGAAAACCTTTACCACAAAAGAATTTGATTTATTGACGTTCCTTGCGGAACATCCGAACCATGTATTTACCAAAGAAGAATTATTCAGTGAAATATGGGATATGGAATCAATCGGTGATATAGCAACTGTAACCGTGCATATTAAGAAGATTCGAGAGAAGATAGAGTTCAATACGGCGAAACCTCAGTATATAGAGACAATTTGGGGCGTAGGGTACCGGTTTAAGATATAGGAAGCAAAAAGTATGATTTAGATCTTGCGATACAAGTAAGCATAATATAATGATTGAGATAGAAAGAGCTGTCAAATATAAATACCATTCCTAATAGAGAAATGATATCTATATTTGGCGGCTCTATTTTTATCTTTTAAAGTAAATCAATCTGTTCTGAGCAGTTAATTGCAGCGTTTCATTTATCTATATCCCAAGTGGAATCTAACTAGTACAGCATTGTGCAAATAACCAAGCAATACACTTCGGCTATCCGCATCAGGAAATCCGAGTATTCTTTGATGCAGCCCGCTACACCTGCAGAATAGTTCGAATTCCCCAAAACAATTTCATTTCCCCCATTGACAAATTCAAATAAGTATGCTTTAATACACATATAGTTAATTAGTCAAGTAACTAACCAACAAACAAGAGGTGGTTTTCATGAAATTAAATTTTGAGGATGAAAAACCTATTTTCATGCAGATAGCGGAGGGTGTTGAAGATGCGATTCTGACAGAGGCTTTTCAGGAGGAGGGGCAGATTCCCTCGATTACGGAATTTTCTGTAACTTATAAGATCAATCCGGCAACGGCCCTGAAGGGCATTAACATGCTGGTTGAGGAAGGTATTGTCTATAAAAAGAGAGGTGTAGGTATGTTTGTAGCAGTTGGAGCGGTTGAGAAGCTGAGACAAAAGAGGAAGGATCAGTTCTTTGAGCACTATATCAGCGGGATGATTGAGGAAGCAAAGAGATTGAATATTTCAGATGAAGAATTATTAGGGATGATCGAAAGGGGATATAAGAAATGACTGGGATAGAGGTTGTAAATATCAGTAAAAGATTTAAAGATACCGTGGCACTGGATCATGTGAATCTCTTTTTTGAGGAAGAGAAGATTTATGGGCTTCTTGGAAGAAATGGTGCGGGAAAGTCTACACTGCTTAATGTGATCAGCAACCGTATTTTTCCAGATGAAGGAAAAGTCCTGATGAATGGAATGCCGGTGCGGGAAAATGATCAGGCATTGGAACAGATTTATCTGATGAGTGAAAAAACGTTGTATCCTGAAGCTATGAAAATTAAAGAAATTTTTAAGTGGAGTAAAGAATTCTATAAAAACTTTGATATTGATTTTGCCATGAATATGGCAGAGCAGTTCCGGCTGGATGTGAAAAAGAAGGTGAAAGGATTATCCACTGGTTATACTTCTATTTTTAAGAATGTGATTGCATTGTCAGTAAATGTACCCTATGTGTTCCTGGATGAACCTGTTCTGGGGCTGGATGCAAACCACAGGGAGTTGTTTTACCGGATTCTGATTGAAAAATACAGTGAAAATCCATTTACTGCAGTGATATCTACCCATTTGATAGAAGAGGTATCCAGCGTTATTGAAGATATCGTCATCATTAAAAACGGTCAGGTAATCCGGTCTGAAACCAGAGAAGACCTGCTTGGCAGGGGCTATACGGTTTCCGGTAACGGTGTACTTGTGGATAAGTATTTAAGAGGGAAAGAAGTAATCGGTTCAGACGTTCTGGGAGGCTTAAAAACAGCGTATGTAATTGGCAGGCCGGATCGGGCAAATCTTCCTGAGGGATTAGAGATAACGGGATTGGATCTGCAAAAATTATTTATTCAGTTGACAAATTAGGGGGAAAGAATATGAAACTGAGGTCGGTATATAAATATCAGATGAGAGAGTACATGAGCGCCGGAATAGGCTATGCGGCTGTAGTACTGTCGCTGGTTATCTTTTTCAGTGGTTTGGTTATATTCGGGCAGGTTAGTGCTGACGGTTCTTTTACCGGTCTGGAATTTGGAACTGTTATATTTGGTTTTGTAATGGGGTGTTCCTGCTTTCAGGAAGGATTTCTGCTGATGGTGCAAAACGGGGTTTCCAGAAAAACTATCTTTACCGGCAGAATTATAACTACCATAATCACCAGCATTCTGCTTGCATTATTAAATATGATTCTTATTCTAATTTGCCAGATCATTGTACATTTCAATGATGCTATCAGATTAGAAACCAATATTCTTCAGGTGATGTATCCGAAAATGCTGGGAGAAATGGCGGCGCTGCCTTTGTTTTTTACAAATATCCTTTATTGGAGTCTGGCGCTTATTCTGGCTACCTTGTGCGGATTTGCAATTAGTTCCCTGCTGTACCATCTGTCCAGAGCAGCAAAGATTATCTTAGGAGTTGGACTCTCTGTATTTGTAGTAATCTTACTTCCAATCATTGATGTGGTATTGACAAAAGGGGGATTGTATAAGAATATAGTGAACTTTCTGTTGAGCATTATGGGGGAAAAGAGCCAGAATCCATTTATTGCAGTGATTACGTTTGCAGTGGGAATCGTAATTCTGGGGGCAGTGAACTATGTGCTGATTATCCGTGCACAGGTACAGAAATAGAGGGAGAGAAGAAATGAGACTAAAATCAGTTTTTAAATATCAGTTTCGGGATTACAAAATTTCTTATTTGATGTTTTTTGGAATTTTGCTTTTTCTGGAAGTAGCAAATCTAGTAGGAATTATGCTGAGCGGAGTGGAAGATAAGGGGATTTATTTCCGCAATGAATCCATGGTGGTTTTGGCTGGATTCATTATGGGGGCAAATGCTTTCCGGGAGAATTTTCAGATGCTGATGCAGAATAATGTAAGCCGTAAATTAATAGAGGCGGGAAGAATTCTAAATACTCTCTTAAGCGGGATTATACTTGCGGTTCTCTGCAGGCTGGTTTCTCTGGTTTACGAACTGGCAGCGCTGGGAGACAGCCGTATGCAGGCAAGTAGCGTTTTCGGCATTCTTTATCCTTCCTTTTGGGAACAGGCAAATGGGTTGGAAAAGCTGGGAGTAGAACTTCTTTTCTGGGCAGGATTCGTCATTTTATTTACCATGCTGGGATATTTCTTCGGAGCGTTGTATTATAATCTGGGTAAAGTACAAAAGACATTACTCAGCATTGGGATTCCGGTATTTCTGTTGCTTGTCCTGCCGATTCTTGATGTGTATGTTGCCGGGGGAAGAATAGTCAAATTCTTCTTAGGGATGCTAACCCTCTTGCTTGGAGGTACGGCGGGTAACCCGGCATGGTCGTTTTTCAGTACTTTGATAGGGGCAGCGATATTTGGCGGTATAGCCGTGCTGATCGCATTAAGATCCCCAGTACAAAATTAAAAAAGAGGCGCTTTAACCAAAATCGGAACGGATCTGTTCATTTGGCTGAAGCGTCTCTTTTTCATTGACAAAGGTAAGTATACTGCAAAGCAGCGCGTGCAGATGGCAAAAAAGGCAGTGCTGTCAGTAGGGTTTCTAGCCGGATGGTCCTAGGGTTATCTTAAAATAATAAAGCCCATAAATGCGGCATAGCCCAATAACATAATCCATCCTTCTATCCGATTCAGAATCTTGCGCTGGAGTGCAAAAGCAAATACAACGATACTGGCTACAATCAGAATCATGATATCATAAACAGAGAACAGATTGACTGCAACCGGATGAAGCGCAGAAGATGCGCCTAATACCAGTAGGATATTGAAGATATTTGATCCTACAACATTTCCCAGGGCAATATCATTTTCTCCTTTGCGGGAAGCCACAATGGAAGTTACCAGTTCCGGAAGGGAAGTTCCCAGGGCGACAATGGTCAGACCGATGAGTGTCTGGCTGAGTCCGAAAGACTCTGCTATGGAAACGGCACTGTTCACCACCAGATCACCCCCGATTACGATGGCAGCCAGGCCGCCAATAATGTAGATACCGCTTAAGAGGGGAGATAACTGCTTGATGTCTTCCGTAGGATCTGACTGTATTTCATTTCGGCTTTTTAATGCACTTTTTACAGTAAAGACAAGGAAAAGCACAAAGAAAGCAAGTAAGATCCATCCGTCTGTCTGGCCTACCTCATGGTCCAATGACAGCAGAAGTAATACAACGGTTATTACAATCGAAAAGGGAAATTCACGTTTTAAAACGGAGAGTGTAATTCCCATTGGCTTAATCACTGCGCATACACCTACCACAACCAGCAGGTTGAAAATATTAGAACCGATGACATTGCTCAGCGCCAGCTCGTTTTGGGCTTCCATGGCAGCGGTGATGCTGACGGAAGCTTCCGGCATGCTTGTACCAAACGCAACGACAGTAAGTCCTATGATGACACTGGGGATACGGAGCAGTCTTGCAATATTGGAGCTGCCCTCTACAAAGTAGTCGGCACCTTTTATAAGCAGTACAAATCCTATGATTAGCAGAACGTAAGTTAACATTTTTTTCCTCCTTAAATGACCTGTTGTCATCATACTGAATTACCAGAATTTTGTCAAATAATTTTACTCAAATAGTTTATAATGATCCGATACTATTGCCAAGAATATTGATCAATGTTATTATTTCCTATATTAAGCAAAAAACAACTGGAAAAATAAATATGAAAAAAGAAGGAATCCTAATGTTAAATATTATTTTTGAAGACGACCAGATTCTGGTATGTGAAAAACCTTCCGGTGTGGCGGTACAAAGTGCCGGAATTGGCACAATGGATCTGGAAAGCAGGATAAAAAATTATCTGAGTACACAAAATGAAGGGAAAGGAGAACCTTATCTGGGAATTATCCACAGGCTGGACCAGCCGGTGGGAGGTGTGCTGGTATTTGCAAAAACAGCTTCTGCAGCTGCTTTTTTAAGTAAACAGACCGGAAATGGGGAAATGGATAAACGGTATCAGGCAGTTGTATGTGGAAAACTTCCTGTAAATTCAGGGGTACTTGTGGATTATTTGTATAAGGACGGAAAAACCAATACCTCCCGGATTGTAAAAAAAGATCAAAAAGGAGCCAAAAAGGCGGAGTTGCATTATACGGTTTTAGATGAAAAGGAAGAACTGTCATTATTGGAAATTCATCTGATTACCGGGCGCCATCATCAGATAAGGGTGCAGATGGCAGGAGCCGGAACGCCATTGTTAGGGGATAAGAAATACAATCCTAAAGCAGACAGCGGACAAAAAACAACGATTGGTTTATACGCCTTTAAATTAAGCTTTATTCATCCAAAAACTAAAAAGCAGATGGTTTTTTCCAGCGAACCAAAAGGTGATGTATTTTCCATATTTATTCCTCAGCATACTGTTGACAGGTCTGCGGTATTGCACCAATAGAAAGTTTATAACGCTTTTTGTTTTAAACTTATCACCAGATAATGACATGTCGGTTATTGCCAGTTGTACCAACTGTCTGTTCTTCAAAAATGAATAATGAAAGTTAATCTGCACATCCTAGTACAGCAGTAAACAAATTAGTGTGACGTGAAAATTATTTTCAGCCGCACACTGATCTTAGACTACAGGAGGGCGAAAGGATGGGCAGAGCAGAGAAGTATAAAGAAGTACTTATAGTCATAGGGATTGCAATTGCGGTATTCATAGGAATGAAATATCTGCTGCCATTTGTAGCCCCTTTTTTTATTGCTTATATCATTGTGCGGATACTGAATCCGTTTGTGAAAAGGCTGCAGCGCAGAATAAAATTAAAAAAGGAATGGCTGGCGGCGATTGTTCTGGGCTTTTTTTCTATTTTGCTGATTGTGGGCCTGTATTATCTGACCGTACAATTATTTGCTCAGATTAAAGCTATTGTAAGCAATCTGGACAGCTATGAAAAAGAATTCAGGCTGATTTTGGGCAACTGCTGTTCCGCTATGGAGCAGACTCTGGGGATTCAGGCAGAAGCAATAGAAGACTTCGTCTATCAGAATATAGAAGTGATGACAGACCGTCTCCAGGTCTATATTGTACCGGATATGTTTAATTATTCCCTGCAGTATCTCCTTGGTTTTGTAAAAGCCGCCGGTCTGTTTTTTGCATTATTTGTATCTGTTCTGCTGCTGCTTAAGGACTATGATGAAATACACGACAAACTTAAGAAGTATGAGCTGTACCGCAGAACAGCCACAGTGCTGAACCGCCTCTGGGGACTGGGAGGCGCCTATTTTAAAGCGCAGCTGATCATAATGAGTATCGTATCTGTAATCTGTGTTGCCGGGCTGTGGGTGATCCGGTATCCCTATGCTCTGCTGGTGGGATTGCTGATCGGAGTATCGGATGCCTTGCCTTTTATCGGAACAGGTACCATTTTGATACCCTGGGCAATAGTCTGTGCTCTTCAGGGGGATTTTGTACATGCAGCTGCTTATGCAACATTATTCTTTGTTGCAAATACGACCAGAGAGTTTCTGGAACCTAAGATGATTGGAAAAAAACTGGGTGTTTATCCCATTGTAATTGCAGTTGCAGTGTATGCAGGTATCTGCATTTACGGAGTCGCCGGCGTAATACTGGGACCGTTGACTTTGCTGGCAATTGTGGAGATTTACAAGGAAATCAAAAGAGGAGAAGTAGTTGAAGAGTAGAAATGCCTGTTTTTAGCGGCTTATCCTTGCCTGACACAGCATCATTGACAATTCTATTGTATTTCTATATCATATAAGATAGAATAATAAAGAATTAAAATAAATGTTCAGGGAGGCAAAAATGTACAAAGTATTATTAGTTGATGATGAAGCCCTTATCCGGGAGGCTATCAGTGAAAATACAAGGTGGAATGAATTGGGTTATGAACTGGTCGGTGCTTGTAAAAATGGGAAAGAGGCTATGGACATGATTATTCAGAATCCCCCGGATCTCCTTCTTACAGATATCTGTATGCCACATGTGGACGGCATGGAGCTTACAAAATTTGTATATGAACAGTATAAAGATACGAAAGTAGTAATCATCAGCGGCTATGATGAATTTGAATATGCAAAAAAGGCAGTTAAATATCAGGTGGTGGAATACATCCTGAAGCCCATCACTGCTTTTGAACTGTCGGAAACACTCCTTAAGGTAAAAGAAGCCCTGGATGCAGAGCAGTTAAAAAAACAGAATATGAAGAAAATACGCGGAGCTTATATCAGTAACCTGCCATTGATGCGCGGGCGTTTTTTAATTGGACTTCTACAGGGAAATGTAAATGAAGATACCATAGAGGACAAGCTCCTGGATTATCAGATCCAGTTAAATGGCAGCCAGTTTATGGCGGCGATGGTCATTGGGGATGACCTCTCCCCGTTTTTAAGCCAGGAGGCAGAGACGAAGACAGACCTGGCTTACTTTGCCATCTTTAATATTGCATCTGAGATTATGGCGTCTTACGGTGCCGGGGTGACTTTCCAGGCATTTGAAGAAAAAACCGTCATGATTTTCTCTGGAAATGGGGATCTGGAAGAAATGGCACTGCGTGTCTGCGAGGAAATTCAGGAGGCAATTTTAAAGTTCTTAAAAATAGAATGTACCATAGGTCTTGGCAGGGCGGTCAATACCCTGACACAGGTTTACAGTTCTTTTAATGATACCAAAAAGGCAATGGAATACCGGTTCCTGCTGGGCGGCAACCAGGTGATCTATGCCAAGAATTTAAGAGATAACCAGGAAATACAAAATGTAGATGTCTCCAAATGGGCGAATCAGATCGTCCTGGCTATTAAAACAAACAACGAGCATGAGATACGAAAATATGTGCTGGGTTTTGTACAGTCTTTAAGAGAAGCCTATGTGACGAAAAATAGAAGTATTTTCTATGTACAGAACATGGTGCTTTCCATTATGAATGAGCTGGATGCTTCCACATTAAGTGAAAGCGATATCTTTATCGAAGAAAGAGAACTGTTGAACTCGATCTATGAAAAAGAGCATTTGACGGACATTGCCGAAGATTTGATTCAGTTTGGCAAGACCCTGTCCCACAGTATGAAAGACCAAAAGGACAGTTACTGTAAGAAGCAGGCATTGCAGGCGCTTGATTACATAGACAAGAATTATGGGGATTCTAAGATATCCCTGAATTCGGTATGCCTGCATCTGGCGATGAGTACCAGTTATTTCAGTTCTATTTTTAAGAATTATACCGGGGAGACCTTTATTGAAGCGCTGACGAAGAAGCGGATCGATAAGGCGAAGTCCCTGATTGAAAATACTGCGAAGAAGACTTATGAAATCGCAGAAGATGTGGGTTACAGTGATCCCCATTATTTCAGTATTACATTTAAAAAGATTACAGGGATGACTCCTACTGAATATGCAAAAAAGATGAGGTAATTTATGGATAAGAAAAAAAGGGGTGAGGCAGTGCGGTTTCTATTTCACTTTAAAAGTATACGTAATTCCATGTTGTTTTCCTTTACCCTGGTGGTTGTTCTGGCGCTGCTGATATTCCTTCTTTTCTCTTTGAACTATACGGAAGAAACGGTTCTGGACAACTCCAAGGACTATACCAAGCAGCTGGTGGAACAGGTAAATTCCAATATTGATTCTTATATCAGTTACATGGAGTCAATTTCCCAGATGGTAACGGATCATTCGGATGTTGTGGATTATCTGTTTGGAAATGAAGGCAAGGGAGAAGTCCTGAAGAGACGTCTGCTTGAGCAGTTTAAAACAGTTTTGGATACCAGAGAAGATATCTATAATATTGCAGTTATTGCGGATAATGGCAAGATGGTTTTAAACAGAGGGGTGGCAACCCTGAATCCAAACGGGGATATCCGGGATAAGCCCTGGTATATCAATACTATAAAAGCAAATGGAGCTGCAGTAGTGTCCGGCTCTCATGTACAGAATGCATTTAAGGATAAATACCAGTGGGTGGTTACGCTGAGCAAAGGGCTGATTAATCCGGCAACCCATAAGATTGAAGGAATCTTTTTTATCGATTTGAATTACAGTGCCATTAAGAGCCTGTGTGAAAAAATCAGCCTGGGAAATAAGGGATATATGTTTATTCTGGACAAAGACGGCAGCATCATTTACCATCCCCAGCAGCAGCTTCTGAACAGCGGTTTAAAAGTGGAAGCAATTGACCGGGTTCTTCTTCAGAAGAACGGAAGCTTTATAGCGGATGACGGAAATGGCAGTAAACTTTATACGGTCAGTACCTCAAGTGAAACCGGATGGACAATCGCAGGTGTTTCATACATAGGGGAGCTGATCAAGAATAAAGATGAGATGCAGATATTTTATCTGGTAATCGCGTCCGGGCTGTTTGCACTTGCCATGGTCCTGGCAGTTGTGCTGTCAATGGAAATTACGAAACCCATTAAGGATCTGAAGGATTCCATGAAAGAAGTGGAACGGGGAAATTTCCAGAACGCTGCGTTTGTCAGCAAAGGAGAAAATGAGGTGGCGAGCCTTGGAAAGTCCTTTAATATTATGACCGGCAAGATCCAGAACCTGATGGAAGAAAACGTCCGGGAACAGAAAGAAAAAAGAAAGAGCGAAATAAAGGTCTTACAGTCCCAGATCAATCCACATTTTCTGTATAATACGCTGGATTCCATTATTTGGATGTCAGAAGGAGGGAAAAACCGTGAGGTTGTCCAGATGACATCGTCTCTGGCTAAGCTTTTGCGCCAGAGTATCAGCAATGAGGATGAAATCGTAACGATTGGAAAAGAGCTGGGGTACACCAGAGAATATCTGACGATTCAAAAAATGCGGTACCGGGATCAGCTGGAATTTGAAATAGAGGTGTCTGACCGGATACAGAGAAAGAATATTGTGAAGCTGGTAATTCAGCCCATTGTTGAAAATGCAATCTATCATGGTATAAAATACAAAGAGACGAAAGGAATGATTTATATTACCGGCGAGATGACGAAGGAGAAGATTATTCTCTGCATCCGGGATAATGGTGTAGGCATGGAAAAAGAAATCCTGGATCACGTACTGGAGAACAAACGTCCCGATGATGTATCTAATAAAGTAGGGGTCTATAATGTCCATAACCGCCTGCAGCTGTATTACGGAAGGGAATATGGACTGGCTTATGAGAGTACACCGGGGATTGGTACAAGCGTATACGTAACGATACCAAATGATGAAATGGAGGAAGATACGTATGACGAAGAGTAAAAAATCGATCCTGGTCATCCTGGCAGTTGGTGCAGTGATCCTGTTCACGGGCTGGGCACTGATTGGACACTGGCAGGGCAAGACCAGTCCGGTTAAGATTGTATTTATTCCCAAGATAGTGGATGATTCGGATTTCTGGGGATCTCTTACAGAAGGCGCACAGGTGGCGGCAAAGGAATACGATGCCATTATGACTATTACGGGGGCAGATTCTGAAAATGACTATGTGAAACAAAGGGAGCTGCTTCTTCAGGCAGCAGAGGAAAGGCCTGACGTTATTATGATTGCGCCCAGCAGTTTTACGGATATAACGGATGCAATTAAGCAGACAATGGAGATGGGGATTAAGGTTGTGCTTGTGGATTCCTCCATCGACCAGGAACTGGGGTTAACCCTGGTGGGAACCGACAATTTCCAGGCGGGGCAGAAAATGGGGGATTTTATTAAACAGAATCTACCTGACAGCGACCCGGTAATCGGAATTGTGGCACATGTAAAAGGCTCTTCCACGGCTATGGAACGCGAGCATGGACTGCGGGACGGACTGGGGGAATATGAAAAAAATATTGTAGATACGGTATTTTGTAATTCCAATTACCAGAAGGCGTATGAGGTTACAAAAGAAATGCTGGAGAAAAATCCCGGGATTAATGTCATAGCCGGTTTAAATGAATATTCAGCAGTAGGAGCTGCCCGGGCAGTAAAAGATCTGAATCTTGAAGGCAAGATTACCATGGTTGGATTCGACAGTTCCATAGAAGAAATTCAATTGCTGGAAGAAGGCGTCTTTCAGGGGATTATCATTCAGAAGCCCTTTAATATGGGATATCTTGGTGTACAGAAGGCAGTGGAAATTGCCCATGGAACCGTGGTAGAGAAAGATGTGGATTCCGGATCTGAATTAATCACAAAGGATAATATGTATACAGAAGAAAATCAAAAACTGCTGTTCCATTTTCGGGAATCTAACTAATATAAGACAAATAATCAGGTAAATTACATCGGAGATTCGAACATTCGTTGATATAGTCCGCTATATTGACAGAATGTTTCGGATCTCCGAAGTGCATTCCACAATCTTTTGCGTCATTCTGTACATCCAAAAGGTAAAAATTTTATGATACAGTAAGATTTTTACCTTTTCTAAGAAGATATTCTATTGTTATATTCACATTTTAGACATATAATGTTCATTAGTTAGAGGAAAGTTATTTAATAACTGCAAAAAAAAGAAATGGAAGGTGAGAACGTGGGTGATGTAATACTGACAATGAAAGGCATTGATAAGTCTTTCCCCGGAGTCCATGCCTTAAAAGAGGTTAATCTGGAATTAAGAAAAGGTGAAGTTCATGCCCTTATGGGCGAGAACGGAGCTGGTAAATCAACTCTGATGAAAGTATTAACCGGAATTTATGCAAAGGACAAAGGTTCCATTACATTTGAGGGTAAAGAAGTAGAGTTCAAAAGCCCAAAAGAAGCTCAGACAGCAGGTATCGTTATTGTGCATCAGGAATTGAACATGATGAATCATTTGACTGTTGCTCAGAATATATTTATCGGACGCGAAAGCATGAACGGTAAAATGATCAATGACAGAAAGATGAATGTCGAAGCACAAAAATTATTTGATTTATTGAATATTGATATTGACCCAAGGGACACGATGGGACGTCTTACAGTAGGAAGACAGCAGATGTGTGAAATTGCAAAGGCTATTTCTACAGATGCAAAAGTAATCGTATTCGATGAACCGACAGCGGCACTTACAGATGCTGAAATCACTGAGTTATTCAAGATCATCGATGACCTTCGCAAGAAGAACATCGGAATCGTCTACATATCTCACAGAATGGATGAAATTAAGCGAATTACTGACAGAGTAACGGTTATGCGTGACGGTGAGTATGTAGGAACTATAGTAACAAAAGATTCCTCCAAAGATGATATCATCAACATGATGGTTGGACGTGTTGTTTATGAAGATCCCAAAGAACACAGCAATGTACCTCCAAATGCGCCGGTTGTGTTAAGTGTTAAGAACTTAAATGCCGGAAAGATGGTTAGAAATGTCAGCTTTGATCTTCACAAAGGAGAGATCCTTGGTTTCTCAGGATTGATGGGAGCAGGAAGAACAGAGACAGCAAGAGTATTATTCGGTGCCGACAAAAAAGACAGCGGTGAAATATATATCAATGGCAAAAAGGTTGAGATCAAAAGCCCTCAGGATGCAGTAAATGCGGGTATCGGATACCTTTCAGAAGATAGAAAGCGTTTCGGTGTAAACGTTGAAAAAACAGTAGCTGAAAATACGACAATGGCTTCTCTGGAGAACTTTACAAACGGTCTTTTCATCGATAAGAAAAAAGAAAAAGAAGTGACCAGGAAGTATGTAGAAGCGTTAAAGACAAAAACACCTTCGATTGAACAGAAAGTTAAGAATTTATCTGGTGGTAATCAGCAGAAGGTTGTTATAGCGAAATGGCTTACCAGAGACTGTGAGATCCTGATTTTCGACGAACCTACCCGTGGTATTGACGTCGGTGCAAAGAGCGAGATTTATGCTCTGATGAATGAACTTGTTAAAGATGGGAAATCCATTATCATGATTTCATCAGAACTTACAGAAGTACTTCGTATGAGTGACAGAGTCATCATCATGTGCGAAGGACGTAAGACTGGAGAGCTTTCCATTGAAGAAGCTTCTCAGGAAAAGATCATGCATGCTGCAACATTAAGAGAATAATCAGGAGGGTAAGAGAAAATGGCAGAGCAGAAAAAAGGAAAGTTAGGAAGTATTGGAACGCAGAAATTGGTAGCTGTAGCGGCACTGGTTGTATTATTTATCTTCTTTTGTATAGCCGGAACCAACTTTGCTCAATATAGTACATTTATCAGTATTTTAGATTCATCTTATTACATTGGATTTTTAGCAATTGGTGTAACATTTGTAATTATTACAGGCGGAATTGACTTGTCAATCGGTACAGTTTGTGTCTGTTGTGCACTGATCGGTGGTACTTTATTTAATAAAGCAGGTCTTCCGATGGCACTTTGTATGATCGTGATCTTAGTTTTAGGTATCTTATTCGGTATGGCAAACGGCTTAATGGTTTCTGTAATGGGACTTCCGGCTTTCATCGCTACACTGGGTATGATGATGATCACAAGAGGTTTAGGTTCTATCGTAACAGCAACAGCAAGTGTTACTTTCCCACAGGGCGAGTCAGCAGGAAGCTGGTTTAGAAATATCTTCAAGTTCCAGGGAGAAGGTCTTCCGTTAGCCGGAATTCCTACAGGATTTATCTTATTGGTTGTATTGGCAATCATTATGTCCATCTTCTTAAATAAAACCCGTCCGGGACGTTACATCCTTGCATTAGGAAGTAATAAAGAAGCAACCAGACTGTCTGGTGTAAACGTAGTAAAATGGGAAACATTAGCATATGTAATCAGTGGATTCTTTGCAGCATTAGCAGGTATCTCCTATGCAGCAGTTTACTTAACCATCATGCCTGGTACTGGTAATGGTTACGAATTGGATGCAATCGCCGGCGTAGTAATCGGTGGTACATCTCTTTCCGGTGGTGTTGGTTCCGTATCCGGTACATTGATTGGTGTATTTATCATGTCCGTACTGAAAACAGGTCTTCCATTCATTGGATTACAGCCTCACTATCAGTTATTCATTACAGGTTTCGTATTAATCGTCGCTGTATTTGCCGATGTTTATAACAGAAGGAAACAGGGTTAATCAGAAGCAACTGACAATGTTATTCAATCTTCCTGCAAAATGCAGGAAGATCAAAATAAAAACTTCAAATTCTATTAAGGGAGGATTTAACAATGAAGAAAAAAGTGATTAGTGTAGTATTAGGCGTATCTATGGTAGCAGCTTTAGCTGTAGGATGTGGAAGTTCTGAAACAAAGACAACTGAAGCAGCAACAACTGCAACTACAGAAAAAGAAACAACAGCAGCAACAACTGAGGCAGCAAGTGAAGCAGCATCTGAAGCAGCTACAACAGAGGCAGCAGGAAGCGAAGCAGCATCTGAAGCATCTACTACAGCAGCAGCTACAGGCGATTACAGTGATGTATCAGTTGAAATCGTTGCAAAAGGTTTCCAGCATGACTTCTGGAAAGCAGTTAAATTAGGTACCGAAAAAGCTGCAGAAGAACTTGGATTAAAAGGAACAAACTTCGTTGGACCACAGAATGAAAGTGCTATTCCAGAACAGGTTGAGCAGTTTAAAAATGCAATCAATAAAAAACCAAGTGCAATTTGTCTGGCAGCTCTTGATACAGAAGCAGTATTAGGTTCTTTAAATGATGCAAAAGCATCAGGAATCCCGGTTGTTGGATTTGACTCAGGTGTACCGGATGCTCCGGAAGGTGCTATCGTTGCTAATGCAGCTACAGATAACTACGCAGCAGGCGAGCTTGCAGCAGAAAAATTATATGACCTGATCAAAGACAAAGTAACAGATCCGGCAGAAACAGTAAGAATCGGCTGTGTATCTCAGGATGCTACTTCTCAGTCTATCGGCGAACGTACAGGCGGTTTCATTGATAAAATGGTTTCCTTAATCGGAGCTGACAAAACTTCTGTTGAAGGACATGACAAATACAACGCAAAAGTTGACGGTGCAAAAGTGATCATCGAAGTAGGTATTCCTGCAACAACAGATGATGCTGCATGTGTAACTGTAGCAAACACACTGTTAAACAAAGCTGACTTAGTAGCAATTTATGGTTCTAACGAATTCTCAGCTAAGAATATCGTTACTGCTAATGAAAGTTTACAGAAACTTGGCGCTGATAAGATCGTTGCTGTAGGATTTGACTCCGGTAAAATTCAGTTACAGGCAATCAAAGATGGTATCTTTGCAGGATCTATCACACAGAACCCAGTACAGATCGGTTACCAGGCAGTTACTTTAGCAGCAAAAGCAGCTAAGGGCGAAGAAGTTACTGATGTTGATACAGGATGCTTATGGTATACAGCTGAAACTATGGAAGATCCAGACATCGCTCCTTGTCTGTATGAATAATCTATAGGATAATACTGAAATACTTTTAACTCATAGTTTTAATTAAATATGCTTCAAAACGGAATAGAGAGTGGATTGTAAATTCCCTCTCTATTTTTGTATTTAAATTGCTTGGTAATTGATGGAAAAATTGATAAAATATTCTGAATTTTCAGAATTTTTTATAAAGTAACCAAAAACGAACAAGAAAAGGAGAAGAGGTATGAAGAAAACTTGGAAAAGATTTGTGTCGACGGCAATGACCGCAGCGATGATCGTACCGGGAGTACTGGCTCCGGTGAGCTCAATGAGCGCTAAGGCTGAAACCAGGGAAGCAAACAGGGAGGGTGTCTACAGTATCGATTTGAGTGAAAATGGAACTGCAGCGCCTGCACCATGGGGGGAAATACCGAGCCAGAACCAATACGATTATCAGAAACAGGAATTAGCTGCATTTTGTCACTTTGGCATGAACACTTATACCAACACGGAATGGGGAAATGGGAAGGAATCACCAAGCAGTTTTGCTCTTGAAAATGATTTTGATGCTGATAACATGATAAAATCATTGCAGGGTGCCGGGTTTAAAAAGATAATCGTTACGGCAAAGCATCATGATGGATTCTGTATATGGAGAAGTGCCTATACGGATCATGATCTGGAAAGTACGAATTATGAGGGGGATGTATTAAAAGAAATATCAGCGGCATGTACAAAATACGATATGGATATGGGATTATACTTATCACCATGGGATGTAAATAATCCTTCATACGGATATCGTGATGAAGCGGGGAATCCAACTGATAAAGAGCATGATGTCTTAGATTATAATAAATATTATAATAATCAGCTCCAGGAGATTCTGGGAAATGACGAATATGGAAATGACGGACATTTCGTAGAAGTGTGGATGGACGGAGCAAAGGGCGACGGTTCCATGGCTCAGGATTATGATTTTGATTTATGGTTTGATACAATCCAGAAAAATGAAGGAATTGCATCGAAAAATTTTGAATCTGATTGTATGCTCTTTGGTGCACAATCCCGTACAACGGTACGCTGGATCGGGAATGAAAGCGGCTTTGCAAATGAAGAGACATGGTCGAAATCAAGGGTGGATAAGGAAAGAGATACCATTGACAGCAGACAGATAGGCGGAGCAACCTCCGGATACCATGACGGCAATCAATGGACAGTTCCGGAAGTAGATGCCAAGATTACATCGGGCTGGTTCTGGGGACCGGGTAAAAAGACACCACTCAGTCTGGAACAGCTTTCCAATATGTATTTTGATTCTGTGGGACATGGTGCGGTTCTGTTATTAAATATACCGCCTAACAGGGAAGGTACCATAGATCAGGCTATCTTAGACCGGGTTGGGGAATTCGGAACGAATATCGATGAGACATTTAAGAAGAATTTAGCTGCACAGGAAGGTGTAACTATTTCTGCATCATCGGTAAGAGGCGATGACATCGCATATTCACCGGATAATTTAAAAGATGATAATGATGATACCTATTGGACCATGGATGATGGTTCTACTACAGGTTCCATTACGATTGACCTTGGATCAACAAAAACATTTGATGTGGTATCTATAGAAGAAGCGATTAAGCTGGGACAGCGGGTTTCTTCCTTTACTGTGGAATACCAGAACCAGGGCGGAGAATGGAAAAAGTTTGCAGAAGGGACTACAATCGGTCCGAAAAAACTCTGCCGGAAAACTCCTGTAAAAGCAGATAAGGTACGTATCAATATTACCGGTTCTTATGCAGTTCCTGTAATCAGTGAAGTAGGACTTTATAAAGCTTCCCAGGGCTTTGAAGTTGGACAGGCGATCCCGGATGGCCTGGATAACATCGATATCAAAGATACGGATACAGCAGATGGCATTGGATTTGAAATTGGAAGCGGATGGACCCAGGAAACGGGATCCCAGTACACAAATGGTACGAATATGTGGGCAAATCCAAATGCTGAAGTAACGCTTAAGTTTAAAGGCACAAAAGCGTGGCTGTTAGGAACACAAGATCCGAATCATGGTACAGCAGATTTGTATATCGACGGTGCTACAACCCCGGTGACGATTAACACAAGTGCATCCAAGAGGGCAGTGGGACAGGTCTTATATGAAACACCTGATTTAGAGGATGGTCTGCATACCATCAGACTTGTCGTAAAAAATAAGGCAATCGGACTGGAAGCGGCATTGGCATTAAATAATGGCGGAAAAGGAATGTTCGAATTAGAACAAACTGCCTACACGGTGCCGGAAGATACCGTGAATGAGTTCGTTGTAAAACGTATCGGCGGTTCCAAAGGCAGGGCAACTGTTCTGTTCCAGGATAACCCGGGAACGGCAGTGCAAAGTGATTACATACCTACAGAGGGAATAGAGCTGGTATTTGAAGAAGGAGAAACGGAAAAAACAGCCCATGTTACCACAAAACGCCAGACATTAAATACCGGTGATGTGTACTTCAGCGTTGACCTGGTAGAGCCATCCGATGGCACGGTACTTGGATTTAAACCGTCAGCCCGTGTAACCATTACAGATGCGGATAAAATCACAAAAGAAATGGTAACAGAACTGATTGCATCTACGGATTCTCTGGTAAGTGCATACTACAAGGAAGACAGCTGGAACGCAATGCTGGAAGCCAAAAAAGAGGCACAGAAGGTTGTGGATAATGAAAGTGCAACCGGAGTTGCTGTCACAAATGCATATAATAACCTGAAAGCGGCAATTGACGGACTGGTGTCCAGAGATCCATACACAGAAGAAGATCCATTTGCTTTCCCGGCATACAAAGATCAGACAAAACTTCTGGAAGCAGAATTTTTTGCACTGGACCCGATCGCAGGGGATAAATATGTAAGAATTACGGAAAGTGACCAGGCAAGTAACGGAAAAGAAGTAAACTGGTTTGAACCTGGAAATAAGATTATTCTTCATTACACTGCAGAAAAAGCAGGTACCTACAATCTGGAAGCAACATATCGAAGCGGCAGGACTCAGAGTAATCCAAACGCATTTGTATGGAGCGGCGACAAGATTGAAAGCGGAAACCAGGACGTTTACGGTGAAGACGGAGCAACCCAGTACCACAAAATTGTGCTTCCCATCAAGATCACAGAAGCAGGTGCAGGTACTTTAATCTTTACGGCAGACGCAAAAGCAGGACCGGTAATTGATAAGTTTGAAATTACACCAAATGAAATTGATTATGTACAGTTCCAGATGGACGCATCGGCAGGAGATCATGGAAGTATCAGCGATCCAGGCGAAACAAACGTTTATCAGGGAACAGATAAGAAATTTGTGATCACACCAGAAGCTAATTACAAGATTGATGATGTATTAGTGAATGGCGAATCGGTAAAAGATCAGTTAGTGGCAGAAGATGAAGCGGCAAATTCATATTCTTATACTTTTGTAAATATTCAGGAAAATAATACAATTGAAGCTTCTTTCGTATTTGACCATTATACAGAAGCAGTGCCATTTGCATTCCCGTCTGATGAAAGCACAGCGAATTTAGAAGCGGAACACTTTACCTTATATCCGGTAAATACCGATAAGTATGTAAGAATTTCCGATAACACTAATGCAAGCAATGGAAAAGAAATCAACTGGTTTGAAGCAGGAAATGTGATTAAACTTCCGTTTACCGCAGAACAGGCGGGTACCTATACACTGACCGCCACTTACAGAAGCGGCAGGACTCAGAGTAGTCCAAACGCATTTGTATGGAGCGGAACCAACGTAGTAAGCGGCAACATGGATGTATACGGACCGGATGCCAATGTATATAAAACAGTGGAACTTCCTGTTGTAGTGACAAAAGCAGGTGCCGGAGAGCTGGTATTAACAGCAGATAGCAAGGCAGGACCTGTGATCGATAAGTTCGATGTTCAGTTTACAGCTCCGTCTACACCGGTAGAAAGTGTAGTACTGGATCAGACCAGCGCAACACTGACCCAGGTGGGAGAGACCTTACAGTTAAATGCAACAGTAGCACCGGAAAATGCAACCAATAAAAACGTAACCTGGGAATCATCCAATCCGGCGGCAGCAACAGTTGACGAAAATGGAACGGTAACCGCAGTTGCAACTGGAACCGCTAAGATTACCGTAACCACGGAAGATGGAAATAAAACAGCAGAGTGTGAAGTTACCGTAGGGCTTCGGGTAACCGGAATTACCTTTGACGTAAAGGAAAAAACCTTAACGGCTGCGGGAGAAACCTTCCAGTTAAACCCTGTATTTACACCACAGGATGCAATGAATAAAAAATTATCCTGGAAATCTACAAATGAAAATGCAGCTACAGTAGACCAAAGTGGATTGGTAACCGCAGCAGCAACCGGAAATACAGAAATTATAGCAATTACAGAAGACGGCGGCTTTGTGGCTGCATGCAGAGTAAATGTAGAAATACCGGTTAAAGCAGAAGGAGTCACACTGGATCGTACAACTGCAGAAATTACTACAGAGAATGGTAATATCCAGTTGACAGCAACCGTAAATCCGGAAAATGCCACCAACAAAAATGTAAGCTGGGAATCTTCTGAGCCAGGTGTCGCAGCCGTTGATGGAAATGGTCTGGTAACAGCAGTTTCCGATGGACCTGCAACGATTACCGTAACTACGGAAGATGGCGGATTCACCGCTCAATGTGAAGTTACTGTAGCAATTGTACCAGAGGTAGTACCGGTAGAAGGTATCACAATGGATGTTACGGAACACACCATGCAGAAAGCAGGCGAAACACTGCAGTTAAAACCGCAGGTACAGCCGTCTAATGCAAGTAACCAGAAAGTAACCTATCATTCCTCCAATCCGGAGGCAGCAACCGTTGATGAAAATGGTTGTGTAACTGCAATTGCAAATGGTGATGCGGTGATCACGGTTACAACAGAGGATGGCGGTTTTGGAGCAGTTTGCAACATTAAGGTAGCCATTCCGGTAGCAGTGACTGATCTTACCTTAGACAAGAAAGAAGCATCACTGACAAAAGCAGGCGAAACATTAGCATTAGAAGCAGCCGTAATGCCGGAAAACGCAACTAATAAAAATGTCACCTGGATTTCCACAATGCCGGAAGTGGCAGATGTTGACCAGGGCGTGGTAACCGCAGTGGCAGACGGAACAACTACCATTATCGCATTAACAGAAGACGGACATTTCACAGCAACCTGCCAGATAACTGTTTCTATTGTAAAACCAGTTACCGGAATTTCATTAAATGAAACGACTCTGAAATTCAGCAAGGCAGGCGCAACAGCTCAGCTAAAAGCAGCTATCGCACCGGCAGATGCTACCAACAAGAACGTTACCTGGACTTCTTCCGATTCCAAGGTGGCAGAAGTTGATCAGAATGGTGTGGTAACGGCAGCAGCAGACGGAAAAGCAATAATTACGGTAAAATCAGAGGATGGTGCATTTATGGCATCCTGTGAGACAGAGGTGAAGATAGACAAACCCGTGATCTCCGTAACCGGTGTAAGCCTGAATAAAACAAGTGCTGTATTATACGGCAAAGGTGCAGTGATCCAGCTGGAAGCAGATGTTTATCCTGAAAATGCAGCAAACAAAAAAGTAACCTGGTCATCAAAGGATAAAAAAGTAGCAAAAGTTGATTCCAATGGTAAAGTTACGGCTGTATCCAACGGTAAAACAGATATTATTGTGAAAACAGCAGATGGAAATATTACAGCAAAATGTACCATCACGGTTAAGGATGATAACAAACCGGCAGTGGTAATACCAGGCAGGGTTACCAATGTAAAAGTCAGCGATCAGGCAAAACATTCCATGAAAGTGACCTGGAATAATGTGAAAGGTGCGGATACCTACCGGGTATACGTATACAATCAAAAAATCAAGAAATGGTCTAAGGCTGGAACAACCGGAGAAACCGGAATGACAATTAAGAGACTTCCGGTTGGCATGGAATGCCAGGTCAAAGTTGCAGCAGTAAATAAAGCCGGAAAAGGTGCTTATTCAACTGCAGTAACCACAGCTACAAAGCCAAATAAAGTTACCTTAAAGTCTGTAAAGAAAACGGCAGATGGCAGCGCCAAACTTACCTTCAGCAATGTAAGAAGTGATGGATTTGCAGTATACATGAAGGCAGGCAAAGGAAAATACAAAAAAGTGGATACAGTAAAAACTACAACAGCAGTTGTAAATAAACTGAAAAAAGGCACAACCTATAGCTTTAAAGTACGTGCATACGTAAAAGCAGATGGAAAAACTTATTATGGAAAATATTCCAACGAAATTACTTTCAAAGTGAAGTAATATCTCTTGAAAATGTTTTCCGACAGTGCAATAATAGTAAAGCCATCATAAAATAAAAACAACGCATATGTTAGGAGGACAAACAAATGTTAAAAGGAATACCACAGATTTTATCACCAGAGTTATTAAAAGTATTATGCGAAATGGGACACAGTGACCGTCTTGTAATCTCAGACGGAAATTTCCCTGCAGAATCCATGGGAAAAGATGCAATCGTGATCCGCTGTGACGGACATGGCGTACCGGAAATCCTGGATGCTATTTTAAAAGTATTTCCACTGGACACCTATGTAGAGAATCCCGTTAACTTAATGGAAGTAATGCCGGGGGATGATGTAGAGACACCGATCTGGGATACATACAAAGAGATCGTTGCAAAATATGACAGCCGCGGGGATAAAGCCATTGGGAATATCGAACGGTTTGCGTTCTATGATGAAGCAAAAACCGCTTATGCGATTATTGCAACCAGTGAGAAAGCTCTTTATGCAAATATTATGCTGCAAAAAGGGGTAGTAGTAGAATAGAATTAATGTAAACAGCGTTACAGAAAATAAGGATGCCGTAAAATAACTGCCGGTCAGTTATCTTACGGCATCTTTTATACTGTAAAAAGGGGACATCGACTGTGAAAACGGCAGGTTTCGTTGACTTTGCGGCTGGGAGTTGTTACAATTTTAATATTATTTATCCTTTGGCGGCATATCCCCATTTTGCAGTCACTATGGTAATTCCGGGAGGATCACATGAAGAGAAAAAGTGTAAAAAGTACAGAAGGAAAAAAGCACCGGTCTTATTATAAAAGAATACTGATCTTCATGCTGGTATTTCTCACCTGTGTAGTAATGCCATTTACCGGAATCCTTTACAATAAGTCCGTAAACAATGTCATGGACAGCATTAACCAATCCAACGAGAGTGTATTAAAGCAGATGAAGTTTAATTATACCTACTTTTCAGAAAATATCTCTGCACTGTGTCTGTCCACATTTTTTCGATATGACGTAAAAGAACTGATGTATAATGATGAACAAAATTATAACGATGTATATCTTACCATAAAGAATCTGAAAGACAATATTTTACAGTCACAGCCCTCTCTTCAGTCTGTGACAATGTATAATGCCGTTAATAATTCCTGGTACTCTACTGAAGGGAATGACAGCAGGGCAACAGAGGAACTGAAGAAGTACCTGAAAGAAAACGGAGATGTCCAGAAGTTAAAGCCGATACTGCGCCGGGTATCTGCGGGAACAGAAGATATAGAGTTATATGGTTACGTCTTTTCCTATTTTATGTATGAATATTCCAATCCATCCCGGGGAGCAGACAGTTTCATTGTTTTCAACCAGACCGCAGACGGATTTATTAACAATCTGAATGATGCCATAACAGGAAAATACCCTGTATCCATTTATATAGCGGATAAGGAAGGGGATATTTACAGCAGCCAGAAAATAGATAACAAGGTACAGAAGGAACTGGTGCAGGAGTGTATTGCCGAAAGACTGGGGGAGGGGAAGGAAAAAGACGGATTCTACGTGAAGAAGCATGGCAGCGGGAAGTATCTGATCTCTTATACCGATCTTGGGGATGATACCAATTGCATAGTTATGATCCAAAACTATCAGGATATTTTCAGCAGCATGCTGCGGTTGCGAAATGACTTTATCATTTTGTGCATCGTCTATGCAGTGGTTGCACTGGCAATGCTTATTCTGATTTCCAGGCGGATTTATAATCCGGTCAATGAACTGGTGAATTATGTATCTGCTATTCCGGAACTTAAAGTGGATGAAAAGGGAGAGCGGCTGGATGAAATAGGACGGCTTCGACAGGTCTTTCAGAAAGCAAACATGCTGAACAATGAATTGCGCCAGGAAAAGAAAAGCTCTCAGAAAATCGTAGAAAATTACTGGCTTGGGAATCTGCTCAGTGACAGTTCGGAAGAAGCCTGGGATGGGTTTTACAGAAGTATGCCTCAGTCCGTTTTAAGTCAGGCTGAAGACTACGCTCTGGCAGTGATCGGCATGCACCTGGACGGGTACCACAATAATATTTACGCATTTGCGGAAGAAGATCGGGAACTGCTGCTGGATACTTTCCGAAACGTATTGCAGGAAACACTGGAGCCAGATTTTGCTTCGGCTGCAGTAAATTCGTCAGAAGAAAATGTAGTATTAATCCTGAATGCTGCGGATGCAAATAAAACACCGGATCACATTGTTGCCCACATACGGGAGGCACAGGATTTTATGCAGCAGCATTTTGATGTAACCGTGTCTGTGGCATATAGCGGAATAAGCAGCCAGCCAACAGATCTGTCCGCTTTATATGAAGAAGCAAAGCGGTATGAGAAATATAAAATTGTCTGGGGCAAAGCAGCAGTCCTTGGAAAACAGGAATGCGATGTGAATATGAACAACAGTGATACCACCTATCCCAGGGAAATGAAGAGAAAACTGGATGAGCGGCTGAAGCTTGGCAATAAGGAGCAGATCTACCAGGTGCTGGATGAGATACAGGCAAGTATATCCCGATTGTCCTATGACAATATCATCATTAATTCCATGTCCCTGGTAACCAGGATTAATACCGTGGTAAATGAAATTAATCTGATGAAAAATTACCCGGTGACGATTCACTTTGATAAAATGTACCAGGCTGTTCTGGAAATAGAATCCCTGGATGATTTGTTTGCAGAATTAAAAGAATACATTGATTCTATTTTAATGGAAACTTACCAGACAAAAGAAAAGGAAATTGACAAGGAAAAACTATTTGTAGAGACGGTAATCCAGTTTGTAAATGAAAACTACACCGATATCAACTTATCTTCCCAGTCTATAGCGGATCACATGAATATGTCCAGCCGCTATATCATGAAGAAGTTTAAAAAATGTACGGATATTTCCTTAAATGAGTTTATTTTAAATGTGCGGATGAAACAGGCGGTCCATCTGCTGACAAATACGGATATGTCGGTGAACCAGGTGACAGAGAATATCGGGATAGAGAATGAGAATTACTTTTACCGCTTGTTTAAAAAGGTTTATGGATGTACACCCAGAGAGTTTGCCAGAAAAAGAGAAGGTAACGGATGATACACATGAGCAGCAGCCGGAGGATGAACCCTCCGGCTATTTTTGTATTCGTATTAAGGAAAATGGGTTCAGATATGAGTCCCACAATTGAAATGACTGTAAAATTGTGACACTGCAAAAAAGGAACATGTGGTGATTTTGCATGATAAAAGCCCATCTTTTGAGTAGAAAGAAGAGAAGATCCTGACTTATTATAAATGCAACAGGCACCGAGCACTGTAGCAAGAAATCATATCATATTGGGAGGTATTAGGATGAAAAATTTAAAAAAACTGACAGCATTGGGACTGGCGGCAGTTATGGCTTTATCTTTGGGAGCGTGCAAGAGTTCCGAAAAAGCGGCAGTGGACACAGGTACGGGGGAAAGCGGCACGGCAGCGGCATCTTCTTCACCGGAAAGCACAGGTGAAACAATTCCCTTAAAATGGTATATGGCGGGTTCCGGTCCCCAGGCAGATGTAGAGACGGTTCAGAAAGCCGTAAATGAGTACCTGCTTCAAAAGTACAATATGAACATCGACCTGCAGATTGTAGCAACAGATTACGCAAACTATTCCCAGAAGATGCAGATGGTTATATCCTCCGGAGAAGAGTACGACATCTGCTGGACGTCCAACTGGAATAACAGCTACTATGACAATGTTAATAAGAATGCATTTCTGGAACTGGATGAGCTTCTGACATCAGACGCACCGGAACTGCTGGCATCTATGGACCAAAGCGTATGGGATGGTGTTAAAGTGAAGGGAAAAATCTATGGAGTTCCATCACAGCAGATTTTCCCCAAACAAAATTATGTTGTAATAGACAAGGCTTATATTGATAAGTACGGACTGGACACCAGTAAAGTAAAAAAATTAAGTGATCTGGAAGAGTTTTTCCTAAAGGTAAAAGCAGACAAGCCGGAGATATATCCTATGGCGGCATCCAGTAACGGCCTCATCGGTAAACTGTACTTATCCCTGGGATTTGAGCCTATCGCGGGACACAAGATCCCGGGTGCGATTGCCATTGATGGCACCGATACAAAAATTGTTAATCAGTATGCAGAAATGGATTCCCTTAAGGAATTTTATGAATTAATGTACAGCTGGCAGCAAAAAGGCATTGTTCGTCAGGATGCAGCAACCGTATCGGATAATGCAGTTCCGGATATGAAGGCTGGAAAGCATATTGCAGCTGTAAATGCTACCTATAAACCGGGAATCGAAGTTACCGAGCAGAGTAATTTCGGAGGGCGCGATGTGGAATTTATCCTGCTGTCCGAGGGCTACACCGCTACGGACAGCCTGGTATCCAGTTTAAATGCAGTCAGCAGAACGTCTAAACATCCCCAGGAAGCAATGAAGTTTCTAAACCTGGTTAACACAGATCTGGAGTTATTTAACCTGCTGTGCTTTGGGGTGGAAGGAACCCATTATACGCTGAATGACGAAGGCAAGGCACTTACCGATGACAGCAAAGGCTATAACCCCAATGTAGACTGGATGATGGGCAATCAGTTTAACGCACTGCTGAGAGAAGGCCAGGATGACGATACCTGGGAAAAAACAAAAGAAATCAATGAATCAGCAACAACTTCCAGAATACTGGGATTTGCATTTGATTCCACTACGGTAACCAATGAACTGGCTGGTGTAAACGCAGTGATAGACCAGTATGCATTATCCCTGGAAACCGGGGCTGTGGATCCTGCAACGGCACTTCCGGAATTTGTGGAGAAATTAAAAGCAGCCGGAAGTGACAAAATTGTAGAAGAAATGCAGAAACAATTAGATTCCTGGATAGAAAGTAAATAAAATCCATCCCTGCTGCCTGCACACCCCACTTTGCAAGATATCCGGGAGCGTAGTTGAAGCAACCCGGATATCCGGCGGCAGGAATATAAATATGCCGGGAGATGAGAGGAGAAAATTATGGAAAATAAGATGAAACAACAGATACGGACTACCGGGAAAAAGAAGAAACGGATGAATTGGGGGCTGCTGCTGCTGGCAGCTCCGGGCCTGGTCTTTCTGATCGGTTATTATTACCTTCCACTGTTCGGGCTTGTGATCCCCTTTAAAAAAATGGATGTAGCAAAGGGGATCATGGGAAGTGAATGGTGCGGCTTTGACAACTTTAAATTTTTCTTTAACTCTCCCGATGTATGGACCGTTACCCGCAATACCATAGGACTAAATGCCCTGTTTATTGCAATAACTTTGACCATATCTGTATTAGTAGCACTGGGTCTTTACGAAATGTCAAAGAAAAAAGTCAAGCTTTTTCAAACCTGCTTTTTTGTTCCTTACTTTATATCCTGGGTGGTAGGCAGTTATATCGTATATGCACTGCTGAGTCCGGATCTGGGCGTACTTCCCAATATTATGGAGAAATTGGGAATGACGGTTCCTAATTTCTATAATGAACCTAAATACTGGGTAGTCATTTTAACCTTGTCTTACATCTGGAAGCATGTGGGCTATAATGCATTAATCTTCTACGCTACCCTGATTGGCATGGATTCTGCACTGCATGAAGCGGCTGCTATAGACGGAGCCACGAAATTCCAGAGAATTAAATATATCTGTGTTCCTTACCTGATGCCCACCATCGTCTTAATGGCGGTACTGATGATCGGAAAAATATTCTATGCAGATTTTGGTATGTTCTATTTCCTGCCGCGAAATTCGGGAACGCTGTACCCGGTAACCGATGTTATTGATACCTATGTTTTCCGTATGCTTCGTGTCATGGGTAATATTGGGATGTCCTCTGCCGTTGGTTTATACCAGTCTGTAGTAGGATTTGTACTGGTGCTGGTTACCAATTTAATCGTGAAAAAGAAAAATAAAGATTATGCGCTATTTTAGAAAGTGTCTTAATCATGCAAGGTGTCTTTTTGACCTGCAAAAGGAAGGAGATCAGATATGATTCAAAGTAAGGAAGAAAAAATCGCAAACCGGGTTATTACGCTGATTTTTATTATTATTGGATTGTTTTGCGTAGTTCCGATATTTTATATTCTGGCAGCGTCACTGTCGGATGAAATTACACTGTCCAGGGAAGGTTATTCCCTGCTTCCCAGAGGATTTTCCCTGGAGGCTTACAAGTATGTTCTGGAAAGTCCCAAAGCGATCTTAAATGCTTATGGCGTGACAATTCTGGTGACGCTTGGAGGAACCGTGGTAAGTCTGCTGTTTACAGCAATGTTCGCCTATGTTATTGCAAGGAAAGACTTTAAATTAAGCAGGGTATTTTCTTTTATGGTATTCTTCTCCATGCTGTTTAACGGGGGACTGGTTCCTACTTATATTATGATGACAAAATACTATAATATGAAAGACATGATATTTGCCCTGATTATCCCTTATATTATCATGCCCTGGCATGTGTTTCTGATGAAAGGCTTCCTGTCGGATATCCCCACATCGCTGATAGAAGCGGCAAAAATTGACGGAGCTGGAGAGGTTAAGACATTTTTTAAAATCATTCTTCCCATTTCCAAACCCGCCATGGCTACGGTTGGACTGTTTATTGCATTTACATACTGGAATGACTGGTATCAATCCATGCTCTATATTGATAAGGCTTCCTTAAACTCCCTTCAGTTTTACTTATACAGGATCATGAATAACATTCAGTATCTCAGTTCCTCCATGATGTCAGGCAATATTTCGATTGATATGTCTAATATGCCAAGCGAGACGGCACGAATGGCGCTGTGCATACTGGCAGCGGGACCTATGCTGGTCATATTCCCGTTTTTTCAGAAATATTTTGTAAAGGGTCTGACGGTAGGTGCGGTAAAGGGCTGAGGAACCATAAAAATTGTTGAACCAGAAAAAAGTTGAATCATAAATGAGGCGTGGAAATGGATAAAATAAAAAATGCATTTGAAATCTGTCTGAAAAAATTTGATCATATTATGAGGGATCTGCCCGCAGCTTTGCCGGAATATTATGCCTGCAGCTCCGGAAATTACTTAAGGAAATATGAAACGGAACCCCTGGATTTTATGAAAACAGAGGTGTGGCAGCCATCTTTTTTCACCGGGGAAGCACTCATTGCATATGAAGTCACAAAAGACGGAAAGTACCTTCAGTGGCTGGAAAAATTCAAGAGCCGTTACAGCGATAAGGTAACCATCCACAGTGAGCATACCATGCATGATCTGGGCTTTCTGTATATCTTATATTCGGTTGGCATCTACCGTGCTGCCGGGATTGAAGAATATAAGAACATATCCCTGAGAGCGGCAGATGAGCTGGCGAAACGGTATCATATCAACGGAGCGTTTATCAGAGCCTGGGGAGAAGCAGGGGACTCCGGAGACGGCCGCTGTGGAATTGCAATTATTGACTGCATGATGAACCTGTCTCTCCTGTTCTGGGCAGCCTCCGTTACCGGAAATCCATTTTATAAGAATATCGCAGAGAAGCACGCAGATACGGTGCTGAAATTCTTTGTCAGAGAGGACGGTTCGGTATATCATGCATATCGGTTTGACCGGGAGACGGGGAAGGCCTTAAATGGCGAAAATTTCTGCGGATTTGCAAGAGAGTCTCATTGGGCAAGGGGAGCAGCCTGGGCAATTTATGGTTTTGCAAACTGTTTTACCCATACCGGACATCAGAAATACATGCTTGCAGCATTAAAAATATGCCATAAATTTATAGACTGCACAAGAGAAGCCGGGGAAGAGGAAGTGATTCCCCCATGGGATTTTCGTCTGTCAAAAGATAAGGAACAGGCAAAAGATACCTCAGCAGCAATTATAACGGCATGCGGCATCAGCGAATTGCTTCGTTACACAGAGGATGATCAGCTGAAAAACTACAAGGATGCGGTCATCGCCGCGTTATTGACGGAGACATACTTCGATAGAAATGAAGATATTCCCGGAATGGTCAGAGAGTCCAATGGACTGCACCACTATACGTTATTTGGGGACTATTATTTTATGGAGCTGCTGGCAAAAGAAGGTTATGGGTATCTTGGACTTTGGTAGGCAGTGTTTTATGGAGGATTTTATACCCCCAATCAATGCTTGTGAAATCAAATGCGATTATGTATAATTAAATAAACAGGCCGCCTTGCATGCTATGCGGGGCGGCCCTTTCACGAATGATGAATCCTTGGGGGAAATAAAAGACATGGAAAGAATGAAAAGATTTGTTTTGGCGGCATCGGCTCTGACGCTTATGGGGATGGCGGGTTGCAGCAGGGGAGAGGGAAATGCAGTTGCCGTGGATACCCAAAAGGAATTCACGGACCCGGTACCCATCATCTGGTACCTTTGCGCGAATCATGAGCAACCGGATATCGGATCTGTGGAAGCAGCCGCAGATGCCTATCTGCAGGAACAGTACGGCCTGTCTGTGGAACTGAATCTGAAGATCTCCGATTATGCCGGTTATTCTGATAAAATGCAGATGGTAATTGCTTCTGAAAAGCCCTATGATATTTGTTTTACATCCAGCTGGAACAATAATTTTAACGGAAATGCAGCCAGAGGTGCATATTATCCCCTGGACCAGCTTCTGAAGGATTACGGAAAGGACGTATGGGCATCCATGCCGGAAAAGTTCTGGGAAGCCGGCAAATTTCAGGGGACCGTCTATGGAGTTCCCAGCCAGCAGGTATTTTTTAAGCGGAATTATGTGACTGTGGTCGCTGAATATGCCAGGGAATATGGGCTAGACACAGACAAAATAAAAGGACTTGAGGATCTGAAAGATTTCTTCTATCAGGTCAAAGCAGATCATCCACAGATTTATCCACTGGCGTTGAGTGAAAACGGAATTAACGGGAAGAACCTTTTGTCCATGGGATTTGAAAATATTACAGGGGAGTACCTGCCTGGAGTAATCCGAATTACGGATCAGTCAGCCACAGTAGTTAATCAGTATGAGACGCCGGAGATGGAAGAGCTGTATCAGTTGATTTATCAGTTCCGGATGGATGGTATTATTAAGCCGGACGCAGCCCTTACTACCAACAATGGCGTGGCAGGGATGAAGGATGGTACCCATATTGCCAGTGTAAATGCAACCCTGAAACCAGGATCCGAGAGTACGGAAAAAGAAAACTTTGGAGGCAGGGAAGTCCTGCTTATTCCCATATCAGAGCCATGGATTACCACAGAAAGCCTTACCTCCGGGATGAATGCTGTCAGCAGCAATTCCAAGTACCCGGAACTGGCAATGCAGATACTTAACCTGGTAAACACAGATGAAAAACTATATAATCTGTTATGCTTTGGAATAGAAGGAAAACATTATCAGAAGAATGGGGACGGAACCATTAAGACCATCGAAGGTGCAGGATATGACCCGGGTTCGGACTGGGCATTCGGCAATCAGTTCCTGGCGTGGAAGAGAGAGGGGCAGGCGCCGGATATCTGGGAGAAAACCATAGAAGAAAATAAAAGTGCAAGAACATCACCTGCGATGGGATTTGTATTTGATCCCATGCCGGTGCAAAAACAGATAGCGGGAGTCAATACCATACTTGATAAATACCGGATCCCCCTGGAAACGGGGCTGAAAGATCCAAAGGAGGCATTGCCACAGTTTCGGGAGGAACTGAAAAAAGCGGGAAGCGATGAAATTATCGCAGAAGCAGAACGCCAGCTAAGGCTGTATTGCGGAATCAACGGTAAATAAAGTACCTGATATCAAGTCAGGAGTGCGTCTGCAAAGCGGCGGTGCGTGAGGCTGTGATTAGCTTCTCAGATGTGCTCACTGCAAAATAGAAACATACTGTAAAACAGGCATCTCTTACTGATATGAACCAAAAGTAAAGAGATGTCTGTTTCTTTGAGTAGAATTATCACTCACTCTGGGATATCATAACTGGGAAAGAAAATAGTTTTCACACTGCTGATTTGAGAAGCGTACAAGTGCCACCCGGCGTATTTACGCCGGGTGACACTAGCCTGCTTGGGAGATTCCCGGCAGAGGTTGAAAGCAGATGATTGAGCAACGTATGATATGGAGGTATTTATGAAAAACGACCAATTTGCCGACATTGCTGCCGGAGGAGTGAACACAGAGAATAAGGGGCTTGATAATATTGTGCCCCCAGCTATGGATTACCCGGAACTGGAATTGCAAAAGGGTATAAAAAGCATGGCATTTCCTAAAAAAATGGATACCAAGGAAGAATTATATCAGGAACTGGAGAAACAAAAAGAATATTACCGGCAATATCTGCGTAAGCTGGCACCCGCTATGGAGCCGTTAAGACATCGGATAAAACTGGACAGATTTGACTGGAGAATAGCAGAGCCCAAAGATAAATTATCTTTTTCTCGGGTTATCACTGGAGAGGGAAGCTGGGAACAGGTGGAGATTCCCCATTATGGCGGTCCCCTGGGCAGCCAGACTACCTATTACCGCACGGTATTTCATGCAGAAAAGCAAGAAGGCAAAGCCTTATTTCTACATTTTGACGGAGTGGATTATCTGGCTAATGTATTTGTTAACGGGAGCCTTGCCGGATCCCATGAAGGCTTTTTCGCAGCCTTTGAGTTTGACATCACAGATTATGTAGTAAACGGTGAAAATATTCTGGTAGTAGAAGTGGTCAATGATTTTGTTCAGAAACGAAATGAAGAGAAGTACCGGGGAGAAATGCTGGGGGGCGACAAGATTTATGCGGCTACCGGACCGGGTTACGACGACCCCCTGCTGGGCTGGCATCACTGTCCGCCGGGAATGGGCATTTACCAAGGGGTGTATCTGGAGATGCGAAGCAGATGTTTTATCCGGGACAGCTTTGTACGACCCCTTCCGGATACGGAACAGGCGGAATTATGGTTAGAAATTTATAAATGTGATCCCGGTTACGAAGATCTTACAATCCAATACTCTCTATACGGCAGGAACTTTGAAGAAGTTGTGTTCGAAGGGAAGACTTATACCCCGTTTACCGGATGTGAAATCGGTCTTGGAGATACTTTTACCAAGGCAAGCTTAACAGCCAATGGACAGATCAATCAGCCTGTTAAAATTTATATGGAAAAAGGGATCAACTATTTGAAAGTTCCCTTTGATCTGCCAGATGCCAGAATCTGGACCCCTCAGACACCGTATCTGTATGAGCTTCAGATACACTTGGTAGAAAAAAACGGCACGATTACAGACAATAAGAACCAGAGCTTTGGAATGCGCAGTTTCACGATGGAAACGGACACTGTTCCAAAAGGGACCTTTTACCTGAATGGAGAGAAGATTCGCCTGAGGGGAGCCAATACCATGGGACATGAGCAGCAGTGTGTGATGAAAGGAGATTTTGATCAGCTCCTGGACGATCTTCTGCTTGCTAAAATCTGCAATATGAACTTTTTAAGACTGACACAGAGACCGGTTCAGGAAGAAGTGTATGATTATTGCGATATGGTGGGATTAATGACCCAGACCGATCTTCCGCTGTTCGGCGTCCTGAGGCGGAATCAGTTTACGGAGGCGCTGAGACAGACGGAAGAAATGGAGAAGCTGGTACGCAGACACCCCTGCAATATACTGGTATCCTATATTAATGAGCCATTTCCCAATGCATATAACCAGCCCCACAGACATTTGGGAAGAAAAGAGCTGATGAACTTTTTTGACTGCGCGGATATGATTGTAAAAATGAATAACCCGGAACGTGTAATCAAACATGTGGACGGAGATTATGATCCACCCAGCAAAACCCTCCCGGACAACCACTGTTACACCTGCTGGTACAATGGGCATGGAGTAGATGCAGGCGCCCTGCATAAAGGATACTGGATTCCTATAAGACATGGATGGAACTGCGGATGCGGAGAATTTGGCACAGAAGGACTGGATTATGAAGCTGTTATGAGAAAGTATTACCCCAGCAGCTGGCTTCCCGGGAATCAGGAAGAAGAACGCAGCTGGTCAGCGGGAAGTATATGCGGATCCCAGACCGGAAATTTTCACTATTTTTTCTTTGATACACCGGATTCTCTGAAAGGGTGGATAGAAGCCTCCCAGGAACATCAGGCATGGGCTGCAAAATGGATGACGGAAGCTTTTAGACGGAATGCCAGAATGGTGTCCATCGCCATACATCTGTTTATCGATGCTTTTCCGGCAGGCTGGATGAAAACGATAATGGATGTGGATCGCAACCCCAAGCCGGCATACTTTGCGTACCGGGATGCACTGACACCGGTTATGGTCAGCCTCAGAACAGACCGGTTTACCTGCTTTGCGGGGGAAACGGTTCCGGTAGAACTGTGGATCTGCAATGATACGCCTGCGAATCTGGAAGGATACCGGTGCAGCTATGAAATCCTGGATGAAAACCAGGAGGTGCTGGCTCAGGGAAGTACACCGGCAGAGGCAGGAGCATCTGACAGCCAATGCATGGGAAGAATCCCGGTAAGAACAAAAAAAGCTAGTGGAAAAGCACTTGTCCGGGCGGCAGTCCAGAATAAAGAAGGTGTGATACTGCATACAAACCAGGTAGAAATCACAGTGTATGAAGATAATGGTTTCCATACCGGCAGGCAGGTAATTGCTCCGGGGATGGATGGTAACGCTTTCCGGCTGCTAAAGGACCTGGGGATTGATCCGGTTCCATTAGAAAATGCCGGAATGGAAAGTATTATTCTGGTCGATGATTACAATGAATATTTAAATTATAAGGAAGAAATAGATCTCATCGTACAAAAAGGAGGAAGGCTGATATTCCTGGAACTTGAGCCGGGAACTTATCAGGCAGCCGGAAGAGAATTCACGGTTAAAAACAGTGCTATGCTGCCGATGAACTTCGTATCAAACGCCACCAGACATCCCATGGCACAGGGATTTGGAAAGAAAGCATTTTGGAATTGGTATGATAAACAGGCAGATATGATTACCCCGATTCTTTCATCCACGGTGTCCGGAGCAGGAATGAGGCCGATCCTTACCAGCGGAAATACGGATAAAAATGGCAATTGGCAGACTGCCCCGGCAGTAGTGGAAGCAGCGTGCCAGGATGGAATGGTAGTGGTATGCCAGCTGAAACTGTTCGGCAGGACAAAAGAGAATCCAGTGGCGAAACTGTTCTTTGAAAAACTGATGCAGTGATTTTCACTGCGGTATAGAAAGACTTACGGCATGTTTCGCCAAAAAAGCACCGTCCAGCTCCAGAAAGCAGGACGGTGCTTTTAAATTTCAAAACTCCGGCAAACTTCCGGTACTGCTATGTATAAAATTCCAATTTCTGCAAATATTATTTGTGTATAATGTGTAAAAAATAACATTCCAGTTAAAAGTTTGTCAAATATATATATAAAAACGGGAAAGTTTTGTGCATTATTTAGTGAAATAACTAGACATTATCTGGAAAATGTTTTAAGATAATAATACGGTAAAATATCGTAAAGGAGGCAGATGTGTGAAATATAAGAAAGATGTTTTTCGATCACTGGCAATGATTACCCAAATTGGCATCAGTATGCTGGCACCGATTATCTTGTGCGTATTTGCCGGATACTGGCTGGACCGGAAATTTGGCTGGAACACCACCATTGTCCTTCTTATTCTGGGTATTCTTGCCGGCGGACGCAATTGTTATATGTTATTAAAAGATATGGTGAATGCGGGAGGAAAGAAAAAGGATGATTAAGAAGTTAAATCCTGTATCAAAAGAGCTGATTCTTGGCATTCTAATATGTGGGGTTATATTTCAGTTTTCACTGATCTGGCTGTCCGATTCCAAAGTGCTCTATACAACCGGGCTGTGGATTGGAACTGCAATTTCTGTATTTCTGGCTGTTCACATGAACTGGTCTATTGAAAATGCAGTGGAAATGGATGAAAAAGGCGCTGTCAGCCACATGAAGAAAATGTTCATGCTGCGTGCCCTTGTAGTGGTGGTAATATTTTTTGGCACATACCTGTTGAAGCTGGGGGATGTTGTCGCAGTATTTTTAGGTTTATTTGGATTAAAGATAGGAGCTTATCTGCAGCCGCTCCTCCATATTTTAATTCAAAAAATAAAAAATAAAAAATTAAGTAAAGGAAGGTGAGAACGTGGGAAATGCGTATCTTTGTCAGGGCCAGCTGCTGGCGGCGGGCGGTGAAGTTGATTTTATGATTCACGGACTGTTCAAATACAAACTGTTTGGACAGGAATTCTATATCACAACCACCCATGTCAGCATTCTGATCGTTATGATCATTCTTTTTGTATTTGCTGTTATAGCAAACCGCAAGATGAAGAATCCCGATGAGATACCGGGAGGGTTTCAGAATGCAGTGGAAATGATTGTAGAGATGCTGGATAAAATGGTACATGGAAGCATGGGAAAATACGCAGGCAAATTTGCAAACTACATCGGTTCCATATTTTTGTTTATCTTTGTCAGTAATATTTCCGGACTATTTGGCCTCAGGCCGCCCACTGCGGATTACGGCGTCACGCTGCCGCTGGGTATTATGACATTTGTTATTATTCAGTACAATAATATCAGATACAATAAGTTCGGAGCACTGACCGGCTTGTTTAAGCCGCTGCCGTTTTTATTTCCGATCAACCTCATTGGTGAAATTGCAGTACCATTTTCACTGTCGCTGCGTTTGTTCGGTAATATTTTATCCGGTACCGTAATGATGTCGTTGATTTATACGCTGCTGGCACCGATTGCAATCGGATGGCCGGGATTTTTACACATTTACTTTGATATTTTTTCCGGTGCGATACAGACCTATGTATTCTGCATGCTGACGATGGTATTCGTAACGGATAAGCTTCCAGGTGAGGCGTAGCAATTTAAAAAATTATAATATAAGGATCAGGAGGATTTCAGAATGAGCAATATAACAAATGAAGGTTTAATTTTAGCGTGTTCCGCAATTGGTGCCGGTTTGGCGATGATCGCCGGTGTAGGACCCGGTATTGGACAGGGTATTGCAGCAGGTTATGGTGCTAGTGCAGTAGGTAGAAACCCGGGAGCAAAATCCGATATCACATCTACCATGCTTTTAGGACAGGCAGTTGCAGAGACAACCGGTCTTTACGGTTTGGCGATTGCATTTATTTTACTCTTTGCAAATCCGCTTCTTGGAAAGCTTTAAGAGAAATAGGTCTGAATAATAAGCGAAAGGAGGCGAAACCTTGGAACGATTATTTAATCTGGACCCGCAGTTGATTCATGATGCGGTGCTGCTTATGATCTCGATGTTTGTAATGTTTACTTTTCTGTCATACCTGCTGTTTAATCCGGCAAGGAAAATGCTGCAAAAGCGTCAGGACAGGATCAGGACAGATATCGATACGGCTGCACGGGATAAAGAAGATGCGAAGAAGCTCTTGGAGGATTATGACAGAAGGCTTAATGACATCAATAAAGAAGCAGAAGAAATCCTGAGTGCCGCCAGACAAAAAGCACTGAAAAATGAAGCCAGGATCATAGAAGAGGCGAAGGAAGAAGCAGGAAGAATCATTTCCAGAGCCAACGCCCAGGTGGAACTGGAGAGAAAGAAAGCGGCAGATGATATGAAGAAAGAAATAATATCCATTGCTTCGCTTATGGCTGGTAAAGTTGTGAAGGCTTCTATTGATATGGAAGCCCAGGATTCATTAATAGAGGATACTTTAAAGGAAATAGGTGATCAGACATGGCAAAGTTAGTTTCGAAAGTATACGGCGACGCCCTGTTTGAAGTTGGACTGGAAAAAGCAAGACTGGGAGAACTGGAGAGAGAGGTTCTGGCTGTAAAGCAGATTCTCTTGGAAAATCCTGAATTTGACCAGTTGATGCTGCATCCTAAAATTGACAATGACGCAAAGATAAAATCAATGGAGTCTGTTTTTAAAGGCAGAATCTCGGATGATTGCTTGGGATTGCTGGTCATTGTTGTTACGAAGGGGCGTTATAAAGAGCTTCCCCGGATATTTGATTATTTTATTACGAAAGTAAAGGAATATCAGAAAATTGGAATTGCCCAGGTAACATCCGCAGTTCCATTAAAAGATGACTGGAAAAAGAAAATTGAGGCAAAACTGTTAGAAACTACGGACTATGTGAAAATGGAAATGGAATTTCACGTGGACGAAAGCCTGATTGGCGGATTGATTATAAGAATTGGCGACCGGGTTGTGGACAGCAGTATTAAAAGTCATCTTGTGGATCTCACCGGGAAACTTACCAGGATTTCCCTGGAAGCCTGATATCAGAGAAGTTTGGTACAGTGTGAGATTTCAGGAAATTTAGATTTATATAAATAGCAGGAAAGAAGGTGGCAAAGCCTCATGAATTTAAGACCAGAGGAAATTAGTTCCGTTATTAAAGAACAGATAAAAAGATATTCCTCCGAGATGACCGTGTCTGATGTGGGTACGGTAATCCAGGTGGCCGATGGGATTGCCCGTATTCATGGTCTGGAAAATGCCATGCAGGGAGAACTTCTGGAGTTTACGGGAGATGTCCACGGTATGGTTCTGAACCTGGAAGAAGATAATGTAGGTGCTGTTTTGCTGGGAGATACTACCAGTATCAGTGAAGGCGATACCGTTAAGACAACCGGAAGAGTGGTAGAGGTACCGGTTGGTGACGGTATGCTGGGAAGAGTTGTGAACTCCCTGGGTATGCCCATTGATGGAAGAGGTCCCATTCGCGCAGATAATTACCGCAAAATTGAACGTGTTGCATTTGGTGTAATTGCCAGAAAATCGGTAGATACACCGCTTCAGACAGGAATAAAGGCAATTGACTCCATGGTTCCCATCGGACGGGGACAAAGGGAGTTAATCATTGGCGACAGGCAGACCGGAAAGACGGCAATCGCCCTGGATACGATTATCAATCAAAAGGGACAGGGTGTAAAATGTATCTATGTTGCAATTGGACAGAAAGCATCTACAATTGCCGGAATTGTGAAGAAACTGGAAGAGTTCGGAGCAATGGACTATACCACAATCGTGGCTTCCACTGCAAGTGAACTGGCTCCGCTTCAATATATTGCACCTTATGCAGGATGCGCAATTGGCGAGGAATGGATGGAAAAGGGGCAGGATGTTTTGGTGGTTTATGATGACTTATCCAAACATGCAGCGGCTTACCGTACCCTGTCATTGCTTTTGAGAAGGCCGCCAGGCCGTGAAGCTTACCCGGGTGATGTCTTCTATCTTCATTCCAGGCTTCTGGAGAGGGCAGCCAGATTGTCAGATGAACTGGGCGGTGGTTCCTTAACGGCACTTCCCATTATTGAGACTCAGGCAGGAGATGTATCTGCTTATATACCCACAAACGTTATTTCTATTACTGACGGACAGATTTATCTGGAAACAGAAATGTTTAATGCAGGATTCCGTCCGGCGATCAATGCCGGTTTATCCGTATCCCGTGTAGGCGGTGCGGCACAGATTAAGGCAATGAAGAAGATTGCATCCCCGATTCGTGTGGAGCTTGCGCAGTATCGAGAGCTGGCGGCATTTTCCCAGTTTGGTTCCGAACTGGACAATGATACCAGAGAGAAGCTGGCACAGGGCGAGCGGATCAAGGAAGTGCTAAAGCAGCCACAGTATAAGCCCATGCCGGTGGAATACCAGGTAATGATTATCTTCGCGGCTACCCGCAAGTATCTGCTGGATATTAATGTGGGAGAGATACTGGAATTTGAAAAAGCACTGTTTGAGTATATTGATATAAAATATCCCGAGATTCCTGAAGAGATCCGGACAACAAAGCAGATTTCTGATGAAACAGCAGATGCACTTATAAAAGCAATCGAAGAATGCAAAGCAGAGTTTAAAGAATCCAGATAGGGTAAGTGCGAACTTTGTTCACACTGCTTATTGAGGAATAGCACAAGCCAGCTTGGGCTATTCAGAGGGTAAAGTAAGAAAGGATGATACAATGGCTTCGATGAGAGATATCAGGCGGCGACGGGCGGGCATAACCAGCATTCAGCAGATTACAAAGGCTATGAAGCTGGTATCCACCGTAAAGCTGCAGAAGGCAAGGACCCATGCAGAACAGTCCAAGCCGTATTTTGAGCGGATGTATGCTGTGGTAACCTCCATGCTTGCCAGGTCAGGCAAACTGGATCATCCCTATCTGAAACCCGGAAAGTCTCCGAAGAAAGCGGTGATCGTCATCACTTCCAACAGAGGGCTTGCAGGCGGGTATAACTCCAATGTAACGAAGCTGATTACAGCAGGAGAATGGAAAAAGGAAGATCTGGAGATTTATGCCATAGGACGAAAAGGGAAGGAATCCCTGGAGAAAAAAGGATATCATATCCGAGGGGATTACAGCGAGGTAATCAATGCGCCTATGTTCCAGGATGCACAGGAGATCAGCAAAGAAGTGCTGGATGCTTTTGCCCGGGATGAGATAGGTGAGATCTACGTTGCCTATACCTCATTTAAAAATACCGTAGTTCATGAACCGAAACTGATGAAGCTCCTCCCTGTTGAATTTGCGGAAGGTGAATTATCAAGGGAAGACAAAATGTCGCTGATGAATTACGAACCGGATGAGGACGAGGCGCTTAATATCATTATTCCAAAGTATGTAACTAGTATCCTGTACGGATCTTTTACAGAAGCACTGGCGAGTGAAAACGGAGCCAGAATGCAGGCAATGGATGCGGCAACAAGCAACGCAGATGAAATGATAGATAAACTGGCACTTCAGTATAACCGTGCAAGGCAGGGATCTATCACACAGGAATTAACAGAAATTATTGCTGGTGCGGAGGCGATCAGTTAGAGGTGCCTGCAAGATACAGTGTTTAAAATATGGAAAGAAAAAGGAGTGAGAACCAGACAATGTCAGAAAAAAGCAAAGGCAAAATCACTCAAATCATAGGTGCGGTATTGGATATTAAGTTTCAGGAGGGACATCTTCCGGAAATTTATGAGGCGGTACACATTAAAAGAAACGACGGTGAAAGGCTGGTGGTAGAAGTTGCACAGCATCTGGGTGACGATACGGTCAGATGTATTGCAATGGGTTCTACAGACGGTTTAGTCCGGGGAATGGAAGCTTTGGCAACTGGTGCTCCCATAACCGTCCCGGTTGGGGAACATACACTGGGAAGAATCTTTAATGTAACCGGAGATGTAATAGACAATAAAGAAGCGCCTAAGGATGTAGCATATTTGCCGATACACAGAAAGGCGCCGTCTTTTGAAGAGCAGTCCACATCCACAGAGGTACTGGAAACCGGTATTAAAGTAGTGGATCTGCTCTGTCCCTATCAAAAGGGCGGGAAGATTGGATTATTCGGTGGTGCCGGAGTAGGTAAAACCGTACTGATTCAGGAGCTGATCCGTAATATTGCAACAGAACATGGCGGATATTCTGTATTTACCGGTGTAGGGGAACGAACACGAGAAGGAAATGACCTCTATTATGAAATGACAGAATCCGGTGTTATTAATAAAACTACCATGGTATTCGGGCAGATGAATGAGCCGCCTGGAGCCAGAATGAGAGTTGGACTTACGGGGCTTACCATGGCTGAATATTTTCGTGATGAAGGCGGTAAAGATGTACTGCTCTTTATCGATAATATTTTCCGTTTCACACAGGCGGGTTCAGAAGTATCGGCGCTTTTAGGACGTATGCCATCCGCAGTTGGATACCAGCCCACACTCCAGACCGAGATGGGTGCCCTGCAGGAGCGTATTACATCCACAAGAAACGGTTCCATCACTTCTGTTCAGGCTGTTTATGTACCGGCGGATGACCTGACAGACCCGGCCCCGGCTACTACTTTTGCCCATCTGGATGCCACCACCGTATTATCACGTTCCATTGTGGAGCTGGGTATTTATCCGGCAGTGGATCCGCTGGATTCTTCATCCCGTATTCTGGATCCCCAGATCGTGGGAGAGGAACACTATGGGGTAGCCAGGGGTGTTCAGGAAATTCTGCAGAGATACAAAGAACTGCAGGACATTATAGCAATTTTAGGTATGGATGAGTTGTCAGAAGATGAAAAGCTGATCGTAAACCGCGCCAGAAAGATACAGAGATTCCTGTCACAGCCGTTTTTCGTTGCAACACAGTTTACAGGGCTGGATGGTAAGTATGTGCCAATCAGTGAAACGATCCGGGGATTCAAAGAGATCCTGGATGGCAAACACGATGATATCCCGGAGAGTTATTTCTTAAATGCAGGTACCATAGACGATGTACTGGAGCGTGTAAAATAACAGAAAGCGTTCAGCAATGTCCATGTCTGGGACAGATAGGAGTTTTATGGCGGATGAAAAATTTTTTGAATTGGAGATTATTTCTCCGGACCGGATATTTTATCAGGGAAAGGCAAGTATGGTAGAACTCAATACTTCCGAAGGTGAAATAGGTGTTTATAAGAACCATATTCCGCTGACAACCATACTGGTTCCGGGAATCGTCACCATTACAGAAGCTTCCGGCAAAAAAGAAGCTGCGGTTCACGCAGGCTTTATAGAGATTTTAAAAGAAAAAATAACTATACTTGCAGAAATTGCAGAGTGGCCGGAAGAAATAGATATAAATCGTGCAAATGAAGCAAGACAGCGTGCCGAAAGAAGAATTCAGACCCACGCTTCAGAAATAAATGTGACGCGTGCTGAGATGGCTTTGCGGAAAGCATTAATTCGAATTGAACTGGCTGGTAAATAGTATAAAACCCCTTCCATTGGTAATACTTAGATATTACGAATTGGAGGGGTTTTTTGTATGAAGAAAATATGGGTTGCATTTATTGTCCTTTTATGGGGCGTTGCAGGATTTCAGATCATACAGGGGAAAGCAGCAGCGGAAGAAAACAAGATTATCCAGGTTTTCCACACTGTTGGAAGTGAGCAAAAGACAAGTATGGTGGAATACTATGGAACATACGATGATGAATATCTCCCAATTGAAAAACGGGAAGCGCTTCTTCGTGATATAGCGCAGAAACTTGGTATAACAAGAGGTCTGGAGACAGAACGGACATATGAAGAAAAAAGACAGGAAATTTCTCTGACAAAAAAGGCAAAACACGCCGTGACAACGCTTAGATTTATCACAAATGAAGAAGGGAAAGAGATCAAGCAGTATATGATAGCCAGCATTGCACTGGATAAAGATATGGAAAGTGCCCTTGCACATAAAAAGAAACTGGAAAAAATTCTGGGTGACTATACAAAGGACAGCAGAAGTTCAGCCAATGTAATCGGTACTTATGATGGGAAACTGGATTTAGATAAAAGAAATGAAGTAGCAGATGGGATCCTTGGGGAAATGGGTGCTAAAATCGTAACAGAACACAGGGATATGAAGCTCTATACCATTTATGCATATACGACTTATGTGTCTGACTATGTAATGCAGGAAGACCAGGCGGTCAATGTAAATATAGCCATGCGGTATAATGAAGAAGAGGATAAAACTTATGTCTATGTGGCAACTCCGGTTCTGGGGCTGGATTACTAAAAGAGACAGGAGTAAAATTTCATAGGAGTAATTTCCCGGATACGCTTCACTTTTTTAGGCAGCAGCATATATTATAGTAAATGCGTATTAAAGGAGTAGTTTATGGAGGAACATAAAAGCAATCCCCATAGCCAAATAGAAAATTGTCCGTGCTATCCTAATTGTGACGATATGATGCATAAGCAAGGCGGGGAACAGCCTCAAAAACCATTTTGGCCGCCTTTGCCATCACAGCCTATAGCATCAGTCTGGCCATCAATGGGGGATACACCGGATCGTTCTGATCTGGAGAGAACAGATCCAGTAAGACCGGTGCCAGGCAGGCTGCAGCCATGGCAGCCATATGACGATGGGCAAGAGGAAGATAATTGGGGCAGACAGCAGCCGTGGCGTCGGGAAGAGGATTGGGATGAAAGACCGGAGTGGGAAAGACAGCAGTCATGGTCACCCAGGAATTTAGAAATGGAGAGTGCCGGGCGCCAAGGAGAAGCTGACAATTCAGAGGACATAGATTCGGACATGGGCTGGGATATGGACTCAGACCGTCAGAACAGTGACATGCCGGATAACCAGATGAGATCCGATATGAAAATGCCTCAAAGCTGGGGAAATCCATGGATGGATGAATCCAATATGTATGACAATCCGGAAGCTGACATGAATGGAGATATCAATATGCCCCAAAGCCGGCCGTCCCAGGAGATGAATATGCCAAATGGAGGCGGGTGGCCCCAGACAGGGACACCGTCTAATCAGCCATGGCCCGGAACAGCCACACCAAATAATCAAATGTGGCCGGGTAGACAAATGCTGCCCAATATGAGATTTTCCGGAAATGGCAGAAATTCAGAAATGCCGGGAATCCAGGTTCGCCCTGATATGGAGAACGGTAGAAACCAGATGGATTATGACAGCACCATGCCAAACAACCAGATGTGGAACGGATCCAACATGGAATCCGATATGGAATCAGACATGGAAATGCCGGAAAATCAGATGCGCCCTGATATGGGAATGCCCGGAAGCCGGATGAATCCGAATATGGAAATGCCGGAAAACCAGATGAACCCGGAAATGTGGATGCCCGGAAATCAGATGCGCCCTGATATGGGAATGCCGGAAAACCAGATGGGCCCTGATATGTGGATGCCCCAGAACCAGATGAACCCGAATATGGGAATGCCGGGGAACCAGATGAACCCGGAAATGTGGATGCCCGGGAACCAAATGAACCCAAATATGGGAATGCCGGAGAACCAGATGAGTCCGAATATGGGAATGCCCGGCAACCAGATGAGCCCGGAAATGTGGATGCCCGGCAACCAGATGAGCCCGGAAATGTGGATGCCGGAAAACCAGATGGGACCGGAAATGGAAATGCCGGAAAGTCAGATGAGAACAGACATGGGAATGCCAGAGAACCAGATGATGCCAAATATGAGAATGCCGGGGAACCAAAATATGCCAGGGTACATGTACTACCCAAATGGCCCGGCAGACCGTATGCGGGGAGTGATAAATCCGGTATTCAGAAACGATGATATGGAAAAAGAAGAGCAAGAGACAGAACATGATCTGGAACGTCTGAAAGGCATGTATCCGGATATTGCTAAGAAAATACAGCTTTTTGTTGAAGAGGCATGTGATGATTTGGAATATGCAGGAAGCCCTATGTTTGACGAACAGCCGGATAAAATTAGTTTAATGAAAACGGTAAACAGCATTTATGATAAGCTAAAAGAAGATGCACCGGTAGAAGAGGAAGAGGATAAGGATGATCTTTTTGCAATGAATAAGGAAAGCAGAAGGCGATATCCGCCGGGAAAGAACTGGCTGCGTGATTTTGTAGAAGTAATGCTCTATAATGAAATGTTCCAGCGGCGGTGCAGACACCGAAACTGCAGGAGATGGTACTGATTTACAGCAGGAGTAACCGGGGAATTTGAAGGGTCTCGGAATTTTAAACGAAGAAACCGGTGGCAAAATCACACCGGTTTCTTAAAAGTAAGATTAAGAGGGGAGTTCCTGCTGAATTTATTGTCTAAAAAAGTTGGATTTTATAAAAATTTATGTTGAGGTTTTTAACCAAAGCCAGTACAATAGAGACATGGTCTATTCATGGGGAGTATCTATGGGACCTGTCTTGTCGTTAAGGGGAAATGATAATGGAAGAATTGATGAAAATATTAGAATTACATTTAGATGAAAATATGCTGCAGGCGGTTGTAAGCGGAGCAAAAAAATCGGACATCCCGTCAAAAATTAAAATCCGCCCGGTTATAAATAAAGAAATCTTAAAGTTTCAGACTACAATATCAGATGGAAAAAAAGAATTACATAAAAACATAGAGAAACGAGAGATAAAAGAGCAGTTGCAATCCTGGATGGCGACTGATTATAAACAGTTACAGTTGGATACCATTGCATATGCCATTACAGTATTGGTGAGCAAAAAAGGAAAATTGACCATTAAGAAAAAAAGATGGGACAAACCAAAAGAAGCGGCGCCCTTACAGCATAACCGTAAGAAGAAGTATGTACTTCCGGAAGGAGTGCCGGTTCCGTTTCTGGTAGACTTGGGTGTAATGACTCCTGAGGGGAAGATTGTAAATTCCAAATACGATAAATTTCGACAGATCAACCGGTTTTTAGAGTTTGTGGAAGATATTCTGCCGCAGCTGAAACGTTCGGGGGAAATTACCATCATCGATTTTGGATGCGGGAAATCGTATTTGACATTTGCTATGTACTATTACCTGAAAATACTGCAGGGAATGGATATTCATATGATTGGGCTGGACCTGAAGGAAGATGTCATAGACAAGTGCAATGAACTGGCTGGAAATTATGGATATGATAAGCTGGAATTCTACATGGGAGATATTGCGTCTTATGAAGGCGTGGACCAGGTGGATATGGTGGTAACTCTCCATGCCTGCGATACGGCAACAGATTATGCGCTGGCTAAAGCCGTGAAATGGGGAGCAGATGTAATCCTTTCCGTACCATGCTGCCAGCACGAGCTGAATGGACAGATTCATAATGATATACTGGAGCCTGTATTAAAGTACGGATTAATCAAAGAAAGAATGGCGGCTCTGCTGACCGATGCGTTTCGTGCCGGCAGGCTGGAGGAAGAAGGCTATAACGTTCAGATACTGGAATTTATTGATATGGAACATACGCCGAAAAATATTCTGATACGGGCTGTAAAGTCCGGTGTGCCAAAAAAAGTGAAAAATTTAGCTGAATGTATGGAATTGGTGGGGGCCAGACCGACAATAAATAAACTCTTAAATGCCAAAGAGGAGGCATGAAGTAAATATGAAAAAGATAATCATACGAATCAGCGTTTTGGTGCTGGTATTTATAGGTGCCATTTTTGGTGTCAGTAAATATATCAACAGAGGTACAACGGAGACGGCAAAGGAAATGAAGGCGGCAACACTGCCCCTGGTCTATATGACAAATGAGGGAACGCAGCTGAACTGTCTGCATGGTTATGTACAGCAAATGCCGGTTACGGCTATGAGAGATACCCTGACTCCGCTGACTTCCGACCGTGTACTTGACATTCAGATTCAGACATTCGGTGTTCCCATTGATGATATTTATTTTGAGGTGCTTTCCGTAGATGGTAAGGAATCACTGGAAAATACAAAGGTAACAAAATATCAGGAGGATGGGGAGTATGTCAAGACGTCCATAAAATTACAGAACCTGATCCTTATGAATCAGGAATATGTATTGAAGCTCCAGATTAAAAGCGCAGGAAAGGATATTTATTACTATACCAGAATCCTGCAGCAGGACGGGCTTCATACGAAGGATTACCTGAGTTTTGTAATGAGTTTTTATGATAAATGCCTGAATAAGAACGACACCCAGTGGCTGTCATCTTATACTGAGCCGGACGAAACCGGAGACAACAGTTCTCTCGCCAGTATGGATATTCATTCCAGTATTGACCAGCTGAGCTGGGGAACCTTAAGCCCACAGATTTATTATAAACCGGTACCTGCAATTAAGGAGTTAAATGAGAGTACGGCATCGGTGGTATTGAATTACATTATCTCAGCAAAAAATGATGATGGACAGCAGGAACTGTATAACGTTACAGAATTCTACAGGATGCGGGATGATTCGGATTCCAAAATTATGCTTTTGGACTTTGAACGAAAAACCGAACAGATTTTTAATCCGGAAAATTCTATCATAACTACAAAAGGTGTTAATCTGGGAATCACAGGAAGAGAAGTCACCTACAAGACAGATGAAAAGCAGCAGTATTTTGCATTTGTGCAGGAAAATGAACTATATAGTTATGATGTTAACAGCAATAAAATTGCTCAGGTATTCACTTTCCGGCAAAAAGAAAATTCGGATTACCGGGATTCCTACAACCGCCATGATATCAGTATTATCCAGGTGGCATCCAATGGCAATATTTACTTTACTGTCAGTGGATATATGAATCGGGGCAGTCATGAAGGTGAGTCAGGCGTGGCGCTGTATTCCTATGAAGCCGCTTCCGGATATGTAAGAGAAGGTGTTTTTGTAAGAAGCGGAGAGTCTTACGAACTCTTAAAGAAAGATCTGGATATACTGACCTATGTATCCGATGACCAGGAAGATTTTAATTTGCTGATAGACGGAGACGTGTACCAGGTAAATCTCTCAACGATGCAGGTAGAGACGATTGTAAAGAATATCAAACAGGGATGCATGGCTGGTTCCCAGTCCGGGAAATATTTTGCATGGCTGAAAGAAAATGAAGCTTACAATTCCAAAACCATTTCTGTAATGAATATGGATACGAAAGAAACCCGTGAAATTTCCTGCCAGGAATCGGAGAGAATCCGCATTATTGGATTTATGGGCGAGGATCTGGTCTATGGAGTTGCGGATGCATCCGATATTAATACGCAGCATGAGGGAAATGAACTGTTCCCCATGAAGAGCGTACAGATTCAAAACAGCCAGGGTGAGACGGTAAAGGATTATGACGCCGGAGGTCTGTATGTAACAAAAACGGAAATCACCGAAAAGCTGCTGACGCTTACCAGAATGAAGAAAAACGGCGATACATTCACCGAGGCAGCAGAGGATCACATTGTAAATAATGCGGCAGATGAAGATTCTGCATTTGGCATGACGACTCAGGTTACGGAAAAGAAACAGACCGAAATGATTCTGAGAGTGGGACAGGAACTGAAAGTAAAGACACCTCAGGTGGTAAGAAGCCGTCAGGTGTTACTGGAAGGCAATCATACCGTCTCTATTCAGTCAAAGGAAAAGAGCGAGAGTCTCTATTACGTATATGCTAACGGTAAATTAGACAGTATTTATTCCAATGCCAATGCGGCTGTGAAAAGGGCGGATGAAATGCTGGGCGTAGTGGTGGATAACCATCAGAAATATGTCTGGGAACGTGGTAATAAAGAAGATGAGATGGAACTGGATCTCGCCAAAGTACCTGCTATCATGAAGAGCGGGGAAATGGATCTGGCTAAACTGAAGCAGGCTCTGGGTGATAAGACCGTACTGGATTTAAGCGGCTGTACCCTGGATATGGTTCTCTATTATGTAAGCCACGGTTATCCGGTAATGGTACAGACTTCGGAGGGAGTCAGAATTATGGTTGGGTATGACAACTTTAATACAATTCTCCTGAAGCCGGGAGAAGAGGAATCCTATTATTATCCCTCCGATGACAGTAAGGAACTATTTGAAAAGTCGGGAAATATATTTATTACCTATATTAACTGATTATATAAAGATACCAAAATTACCGGGCGTGGGCATTTTGAGACTAGATCTTGAGTTCGCAGGCAGTCTGCAGAACATGCAGATGAATGAACCGGTTCCCGAAATAGAAGGACGCCCTGGCGATGAGCTGGGGCGTTTCCTGTTTTAAAAAGGAAATTTTGTTTTCTCTGAATGCAATTGCCAATATGTGGATAACCTAAAGATAACAGAAGAAAACATATAAAATACAGAGAATGACATAATAAAAATAAGAAAGAGAGAGGTAAAGAATATGGATGAGAGAATAAAAACGCTGGCGCATAACCTGGTGAATTATTCCTGTGAGGTGAAAGAGAACGACAAGGTTTACATCCACTATATCGGGGAGGACACACAAGAGCTGGCAAGGCAGATTATAAAGGAAGTCTACTCGGCGAAAGGAATCCCGTTTATCCGGTTTATCAGCAATAAAGTACAGCGGGACATCCTGATGGAATGTACACAGGAGCAGGTGGAGCTTATGGCAGAAGTGGATGGACTGGAAATGTCTAAAATGGATTGCTATATTGGCATCAGGGGTTCCAATAATGTATCGGAATTATCCGATGTACCTGCTGAAAAAATGGCGATTTATGATAAATATTACAATACCCCGGTACATCATGAAATCCGTGTAAAAAAGACCAGATGGGTGGTTCTTCGTTACCCCAATGCCTCTATGGCTCAGCTCTCCAATTCCAGTACTGAGGCATTTGAGGACTTCTACTTTAAGGTTTGCAATCTGGATTATGGGAAAATGGACAAGGCTATGCAAAACCTCAAGGCTTACATGGAACGTACAGACCGGGTTCGTATGACAGGACCGGGCACAGACCTGACCTTTTCGATTAAAGGGATGAACGCAATTCCCTGCGCAGGCAGATGTAACATTCCCGACGGGGAGGTATATACAGCCCCAATCAGAGATTCTGTAAACGGGACACTTGCGTATAATACGCCGTCTCTGTATCAGGGATTTACCTACGAAAATATTGTGCTTACCTTTGAAAACGGAAAAATAGTAAATGCAACTGCAAATGACACAAAGAGGATTAATGAGGTCTTCGATATGGACGAAGGGGCACGGTATATCGGTGAATTTGCCATCGGAGTAAATCCCTATGTTCTGGAACCAATGAAGGATATTCTCTTCGACGAGAAGATTATGGGATCCATTCACTTTACACCCGGCAGCTGCTATGACGATGCGTACAACGGCAACCATTCTTCTATCCACTGGGATCTGGTATGGATACAGAGAGCCGAATATGGCGGAGGGGAAATCTACTTTGATGATGTATTGATCCGAAAGGACGGAAAGTTTGTGGTTCAGGAACTGGAGTGCTTGAACCCGGAGAATTTGATTTAGACTTTAAAATTGGACACAGAATACGGATTCTGTGTCCATTGTATTATCAGAAAAAACAATAGTGCCGCCCGGCACTAGGGAGGAGAAAGTTATGATCGAAATCTTAAATGGGATGCATGAGACCATCAACTATGGTGATTCTCAGGGATTCCGACTGTATCATAATGTGGAATTTGAGGATTACGGGGATCACTGGCATACGGGTATTGAAATTATTATTCCGGTAAAAAATGGATATACGGTAATTGTAGGAGAGCAGCGGCAGGAACTGGAAGAAGGAGATATAGCGCTGATTAACTCCGGGGTCATCCATGCATTAGAGGCACCTCCGGCAGGTGAGAGGGTCATTCTTCAGTTTGATACGGCATTGCTCTATGGTTTAAAGGGGATGGAAACACTTTTATTTATGATGCAGCCGCTGATTTATATTCCAAACAGAAAGAATGTGGAGATACGTCAGGTTATATATGAGAAGCTGATGAAAATTATCTGGGAATATGATTCCAAAAGTACGTTTAGAGAAGCGCTGATCTACGCTAACCTGATTGAGATTTTTGTAGAACTGGGACGCAGGGAAGTATATCTGATCGAGACAGCAGAGAAGATCCCTTCAGCCAAGAAGCAGGTGTACATAGAAGCCGTTATGGGTGCATGTTCCTATATTAGCTCACATTATCTGGAGAACCTCACACTGGAGGAGGTTGCTGAAGCAAGTGGTTTTTCCAAATACCATTTTACACGCATTTTTAAGCAGTATATGAATATGACCTTTTACGAATACCTGAATTCCAAGCGGGTGAAGAGAGCAGAGGAACTGCTTTATAACCAGGAGATGAGTGTGACAGACGTGGCAATGAACTCCGGATTTTTTTCATTGAGCGCTTTCAACCGGACTTTCCGGGCAATGAAAAACTGTGCCCCCAGCGAATTTCGTAAAAAGTGGAAATGCCTGCAGTGTAAAAGTAAGGAGGAATCCCAAAGCAATATGTGGTGAGAATGGGGCAAGATTTGAGAAGAAATAAGCGGTGCAAAATGCTATCATCGGATTAACAAAGATAGAAAAGGGGATAGCATGATGAGAGCAGAAAAAGTATTAGAATGCCGCAGACGGGCAAAGGAACTGGTTGAAAAAATGACACTGGAGGAAAAGGTTTCCCAGACGGTACACGGCGCTGCAGGGATTGAACGGCTGGGGATAAAAACGTATAACTGGTGGAATGAGGCTCTTCATGGCGTGGCGAGAGCAGGAGTTGCAACGGTGTTTCCGCAGGCTATAGGAATGGCTGCGTCATTTGACGAGGAGCTTGTCTGGAAGGTGGCGGATGTCATTTCCACAGAAGGGCGTGCTAAGTACAATATGCAGCAGGAATTTGGCGATCTGGATATCTATAAAGGGCTGACCTTTTGGGCACCCAATGTCAATATTTTCCGTGACCCCAGGTGGGGAAGGGGGCATGAGACATTCGGGGAAGACCCCTATCTGACATCCAGACTGGGAGTGCGTTTTATTCAAGGACTTCAGGGGGATGACAGCCAGTATATGAAGACGGCTGCCTGTGCGAAGCATTTTGCGGTACATTCCGGACCGGAGGATGAGCGTCATTCCTTTGATGCCAGGGTTAACGCCAGGGATTTATTTGAAACCTACCTTCCTGCTTTTGAGGCATGTGTGAAAGAGGGAAAAGTAGAAGCGGTTATGGGGGCTTATAACAGGACAAATGGAGAACCGTGCTGCGGAAGCCGTACATTGCTGACGGATATTCTGCGAAAAGGCTGGGGATTTGAAGGCCACGTGACGTCAGACTGCTGGGCAGTAAAAGATTTCCACGAATATCATAAGGTGACCGCTACCCCGTTAGAATCGGTGGCAATGGCAATGGAGAACGGGTGCGACTTAAACTGCGGAAGCCTGTTTCTGTACCTGACAGAAGTAGTGAAACGGGGAATGGTCAGTGAGGAACGTTTGGATGAGGCGGTTACCAATCTCCTGAGTGCCCGGATGAAGCTGGGATTGTTTGATGAGGAAGAAACGGTATTTAGCAAAATTACATATGACCAAAATGATACTGTAGAACATAGCAGACTGAACTTCGAGGCTTCCAGAAAGTCCTTTGTACTGTTAAAAAATGAAGGTAATCTGCTGCCTTTGGATAAAAATAAAATTAAGACAATCGGTATCATTGGTCCCAATGCCAACAACCGAAAAGCCTTAGAGGGAAATTATGAGGGGACAGCATCCCGGTATTATACCATTTCAGAGGGCATACAGGATTACATTGGTGATGACGTAAGAGTTCTGTATTCCGAGGGCTGTCATTTGTGTAAGACCCGGTTAAGTGGACTGGGGCAGGAGAATGACCGCATGGCAGAGGTTCGGGCAGTTTGTGCACACAGCGATGTGGTGATTGCCTGCCTGGGACTGGATTCCAGCCTGGAAGGAGAAGAGGGGGACGAAGGAAATGAATTTGCCAGCGGAGATAAGCCGGACCTTTCTCTTCCGGGACTTCAGCAGGATATCCTAATGGCGGCATGGGAGAGCGGGAAGCCGGTAGTGCTGGTACTTCTGTCCGGCAGCGCACTGGCAGTTCCCTGGGCAGATGAGCATATCCCTGCCATTATAGAAGGATGGTATCCCGGAGCTATGGGTGGGAAAGCAATGGCAAGTGTGATCTTTGGAGAGTATTCGCCGGAAGGGAAATTGCCAGTAACTTTCTACCGCACGACAGAAGAACTCCCTGACTTTCGGGATTATTCCATGGAGGGAAGAACATACCGCTATATGAAGCAGAAAGCTTTGTATCCCTTTGGGTTTGGACTTTCCTATACGGATTTTGCCGTAACGGGACCTGCGGTCAGCCAGGATACGATTCAAAAGGGTTCCATAGTGTCTGTCACAGCCGTACTGGAAAATCAGGGGAAAATGGCTGGAGCAGAAACCCTACAGTTATACATAAAGGCAAAACATCCCGGATCTCCCAATGCCCAGCTTAAAGCTCTGAAGAAAGTAGAACTGCAGCCGGGAGAGAAAAAAGAAATCCGTATGGAGCTGGCAGACAGGGCGTTTGGAATTCGTGATGACAAAGGAGATCTTATACTGGGAGAGGGCACCTATGAACTATATGTGGGAACCCAGCAGCCCGATGGACGCAGCAGTGAATTGACAGGGAAACATCCGTTGTGTATTGAAATTAAGGCTGGTAAAACGGAAATACTGGAAAAGGCGTGTGCGGCTGTATGACACCTGTGAGATGATATGTCACCCCGGGAGTTTAAAACCTATTTTGAGCAGGCTGAATAGCTGGTGTTATAGTGTTCCGATTTCGGGAATTGACCAATGCTCCAGATAAGCAGCTTCCTGTGACGGCGGATAATACATCTCCACCCCAAAAGCAGCAGTACGGATCTGATGCTGTTTTAGCCAGCGCTCCATGAACTTATCGGCTTTAAATACCGCATCGCCATACAGCTGTGAAATAGTTTCCGCTTCAAAACCGCAGACCAGGTACTCACAGGCAGGCATTTCAAAGGTCTTGTATCCAGGGACTGTTGTGCCGGGTATGATTTCGGCGCCTGCCATGTAGATGCAGTTTCCCTCCTTTGCATTTCCAAGATACAGGGCGCCCAGCTCATTGCCTTTTGGGAGCAGATTTGGGATGAGGGGTTTTATTTTGTGGAAGTCTTCCCAGAGCTTTGCCCCGGCGGCAACCCCGGTTGTTTCGCCGCCCATAAGCTGGGCTATTGGGATCTCGCCTTCTATTCCGGCGAATATTCTGGGCTGGTCCAGTTTCCGGCGGAAGATCTCCAATACCATTCCGTCTGTAATCAGCGGAATATTTTCGTCAACCATGATATAATTTAAGATTAGATCAGGCTTGACAAAATGGTTTAAAACCACTGGATCAGCGCGATATTGCTCAGGGGTGAGCCCAAAGGTTTCTTTAAATGCTCTTGTAAAATTTGAATGGCTGGAAAATCCGTATTCCATTGCGATATCCACAATGCGGCTGTTGGTGGATTTGAGAATTTCTGAGGCCTTTGAAAGTTTCCTCATTTTTATATAATCACATACCGTTTTATTTACCAGGCGGCTGAAAAGCCTCTGGAAATAAAAGGGAGATAAAGCGGCAATATTTGCCAGTGTATCTATTTGTAAATCTTCATTTAAATGTTCTTCCATATAATCGATAGCAGATTGTATTGATTCCCATGCGTGCATTATCCGCACCTCCTTTATTCCCGCGAGGGTTTTTGACTTTCTGGCAGTGAGCCAGGATGATATGCCCCGATTTCCATCTGTAAAGTACATCGGTGGCTAACAAATCGCCGCTTACTACTGTGTTACGGACTTGATGTAATAATCTGATGTAATTTCTCATCAGAATTAGCAGGAAGACTAGCTGATAAATAGAATATACCATATTTTACGTAAAGGGTGCTTATCATTGAGTGCTCTTTTTTTCTTTTCTCAAAATTCTATCAATATTGTTAAGAAATATTAAGTAAATGTTACAATTGTGAGGATTTTACAAACTTATATCACAATATTTCGCTAAAATATCCCTATTCTGGAATGATTGGGGAGAAATAAATGGCAATCTTAGTTAAAAATATTACAAAATCTTTTACAAAAAATGATGACACAAAAATGCTGGCTATTCTTGAAAATCTGTCCCTGAGTATTGAGAAGCAGGAGTTTGTTTCTTTTGTAGGTCCGTCCGGATGTGGAAAGTCCACGCTGCTTAGAATTATGGCGGGGCTGCTGGATGCAGAGGAAGGGACTGTAGAGATTGGCGGAGAAGTTGTAAAAGGGCCCAGCAAAGAAAGAATGATGGTATTTCAGGATTATGTCCTTTTTCCGTGGATGACTGTGTATCACAATATAGCCATGGGTCTTAAAATTGGAAAAAATGATAGGGAAAGAATTCAGAAAAAAGTGGACTGGGCAATCGATCTGGTGGGGCTGAACGGATTTGAAAAATCGTATCCCAACCAATTATCGGGAGGTATGAAGCAGCGAGTGGCAATTGCCAGGGCATTGGTTATGAATCCGAAGATTCTGTTGATGGATGAACCATTTGGAGCGCTGGACTCCTTTACCCGTATGAAATTACAGGATGAACTGGTAAGTCTTTGCAGCAGAAAAGAGTTTACCACCTGCTTTGTAACTCACGATTGTGAAGAAGCTGTATACTTATCTGACAAGATAGTTGTATTTACAAATTCGCCGGCCGAAATTAAGGAGATTATTACGGTGGATCTGCCAAAGCCCAGGAACAGGACAAGCCCGGAATTCCAGGCAATCAGAAACAAAATTCTGGAACTGGGTATCGGTGCTTAAAGCCAGGGGATAATTTCGGGCACTGCGTATCAGGCACATAAATGAATTATATAGAAGAAATTAAAATTTAATGAGGAGCACAGAAATGGAAACAGCAACGTTTAGAACATTGATTGGGGACATGGCAGAGATATACCAGGATCGCCGCTTTGTCACCTGCGCGAGAACACTTCGGTCCCTTACTTATATAGAATTGCGTGATAAGATTGATGCCATGAGCTTTCATCTTCGGGCAATGGGGCTTCGGAAAGAAGATAAAGTCTTACTTATGATGGAAAACAGTATTGAGTTTGCCATTACCTATTTTGGAGTTACAGACACCGGTGCGGTGGTAATTCCAGTCAATACATATTTAAAGGAAGCGGAGCTTTCTTATCTCATTACGGATTCCCAGGCGAAAGCAATTATTACCACTGAAGAATTTGTAGAAACAATCCCAGAGAAATACCGAGTGAAACAACTGCCTATGGAGGACGGTCATGTCTTTCTGAACATTGGGCTGACAGCAGAGGGAAGCCCCGATATCAGACCGGAGCTTGTGCCGGATGATATCGCAATGCTGCTTTACACTTCCGGAACTACCGGACATCCCAAAGGTGTAATTTTGAGTTATGGAAATCTGCTGGCGAAGGCGGGGCATATTGCGTCAGCCCATGGGCTGACAGAAGAGGATGTAGCACTTTGCGTACTTCCCTGGTTTCATATTAACGGGCTGGTTATAACGCTGATAACACCTTTGTGTTCCGGTGGAAGTATTGTAATAGGGGGTAAATTCAGCGTTCGTAACTTTTGGAAGGACATTGAAAAATACAAGACTACCTGGTTCAGCGGCGTTCCAACCATGTATTCCCATCTGCTGGCAAAAGGTATACCAAAGGATGTGGATTTCAGCTCTATGCGGTTTGCAAGATCTGCCTCTTCACCGCTGCCGGTAGCAGTGCTTAATGAGTTTGAACAAAAATGCGGCATGCCCATCATCGAGTCTTATGGCATTACGGAAGGATGCAGCCAGATTACCACGAATCCAATGCCGCCTCAGGCGAGAAAGCCGGGTTCCGTTGGAGTCACGTTTGGAAATGAAATTAAAATCGTGGATCCGGACATGAATGAATTGCCAACAGGCTGTCTGGGAGAAGTTCTGATCAGGGGGGATAACATTACCAGAGGCTATTACCATAAGGAAGAAGAAACGAAGAAGGCGTTTACGGGAGAATGGTTCCATTCGGGAGATCTGGGATATTTAGACGAGGATGGGTATCTGTTTTTAGACGGAAGGATCAAAGAACTGATTAACCGGGCGGGGGAAAAGTTCTCCCCAAGGGAAGTAGACGAGGTTATTTATCAGATAGATGGAGTGGAACTTGCAGCTACCGTAGGTGTGCCGGATGCAGTGTATGGAGAAGAAGTAGCTGCTTATATCAAGGTAAAGGAAGACAGCAATCTGGAAAAAGAGGATGTGATTTCCTATTGCAAAGAAAGGATAGCCAGCTATAAAGTACCGCGTATGGTATTTTTTGTAGAGGATATTCCCAAAGGAGGAAACGGGAAGATCCAGCGATTAAAACTAGTGGAGATATTTAAGAAAGGACAAGAGCACGTTCTTAAACAGGCTCTAGGGGTAAAGGAATGACAAAGTGGAAAAAAGTAGTAGGACTGGCAGCAGCAGCTGCAATTTTAGTATGCGGATGCGGAGCAGGGGAGACAGCATCTACATCTGCAGAAACAGCAGGATCATCAACAGAATCAACAGCGGAAACAAACGCAGGGACAAAGGCTGAGTCAGGAGATGTGTCAGGTGAAAGTGCTGCTCAGGAGACGGCAGAGAATACAGAAGGAACCAGGGATGGCAGTGAAGCAGCAGACGGTGATAATGTGATTCGGGTTGGTTCTATATTAGCACTGGGAACAGCAACTCCTTTTGTTGCTCAGGAAAACGGATTGTTTGAGGAAAGCGACATTTCTATAGAAGTAACCCAGTTTGCGGATGGGTCCGCACTGATGGAAGCCTTTGCGGCAGGAGAACTGGATGTGGCACTATCGGGTGTCATACCGGTTGCCACCTGGATTTCCAAAGGTATCGACATGAAGGTTGTTGCCGCAGCCAATGGAGGCGGTCATGTACTTATGACCAGAAAGGATACCGGCATTACATCAGTTGAAGATTTAAAGGGAAAGACAATTGCCGAACCGAATATCGCTACCGTAACGGACGCCCTGCTAAGAAGCAAAATTCTGGGGGATGCAGGACTGGATCCGGATATGGATGTTACCCTGATTCCGGGGATGAAGCCGGCTGACATGGCGACAGTCCTGATGGTAACTAAGGAAGTGGATGCAATGATTACCTGGGAACCATTTGCGGCACAGGCTGAAAAGGATTATGAAGATATTGTAGTTCTCTACGATACTGCAAAAGAAATCAAGGAAGAGACCGGAAGCAGTGCTTTCTATCCGGTAAATGTGGTAGCTGCCAACCAGGACTTCATTGATAACCGACCGGAAGACCTGGACAAGTTCCTTGATATTTACAAGAAGACTGTTGACTATATCAACACAGATCCGGGAGCAAATGCAGTACTGGCAAAGGTTCTGGATATGGATGAGACAACAATCCAGAATGCCCGTGAGCGCATCGACTACACATTTGATATCGATGAGGCAGGAACACTGGAGACTTTACAGTGGGCAGCAGATCTGGGCTATATTGACAAGGTACCGGATAAATCAGAAATTTTTTACGAGAAAAAATAGAGAGGTTTTTAAATTCTTATGAAATATAAAGCAAAACCGTTTTTACAGGGTTGTTTAACCATTATTGTTGTAATTATTATATGGAGCATTGCTTCAAAAACGGGGCTGTTTGGGAAATTGGATCCGGATACTGCAAAGCTGCTGCTCCCCATGCCAAATGTGGTGGCGGCAGAATTTGCAGACATGATCAAAAGCGGATATCTGCTCAGCAATATCTGGGTCAGTATGCAGCGGGTCCTGATTGGATTTGGAATTGCAGTTGCAATTGGGCTGCCCCTTGGCATTATCATGGGTATCAGTGAAAATGTCCGGAACTTTATTTACCCTCTGGTTCGTTTCTTTTCTCCGATACCAGGGGTTGCGTGGGTACCACTGGCGATCCTGTGGTTTGGACTTGGAAATAATGCAGCGATCTTTATCATTGTCATGGGCTCCTTGTCTCCGATTATCGTAAATTCCCTCCAGGGGGTTTTGAATGTGGACAAGAAGCTTTATGACGTTCTCAATATTATGGAGGCGAATACCTGGCAGGTTATAAAATACTGCATTATACCCAGTATTATCCCCTACATAGTCTCCGGATTTAAGCTGGGGCTGGGGTTTGCCTGGAGGGTAGTTATCGCAGCAGAAATGGTAGGCGTGCCAAAGGGTCTCGGCTACGTGTTAAGCGTGGGAAGAAATACGGCAAATACATCCGTTACGATTATCACAATTATCAGCCTTGGCATTATTATGATGCTTATGGAAGAAGTACTGTTCCGGTTTTTGGAAAACCGGACAAATAAATGGAAAAAATGGGAGTAAAATAAGCCGCAGCAATGCGGCGCTGGAGGAATTATATGATTTTTTCATCTTATCAATTTATACTGGTATTCCTGCCGGTAGTGGCGATTGTGTATGGCATACTGAATCGCTTCCATTACTATTACCTGTCAAAGGTATGGATGGTTCTTGCGTCTATGTATTTTTATGCACAGGGGAGTTCGGATTTTTTCCCGTTCTTTTTGGGAAGTGTCTTTGCAAACTATATCGTAGGAACCACCCTTTGCAGGATGCAGAAAGACAGATACAGGTTAGAGCGTAAGATCCTTATGCTCATAGGTGTACTGGGAAATGTTGCGTTACTTGGCTATTACAAATATTATGATTTCTTTATCGAAAATATCAATCAGATAGCGGGCACAGACTTTTTACTGAAACGAATAGCGCTGCCGATTGGTATTTCCTTTTTCACATTCCAGTTAATTGCATTCCTGGTGGATTCCTACCGGGGAGAGACAAAAGAATATGGTGTTTTGGAATATCTGTTATTTATAACATTTTTCCCGCAGTTAATTGTAGGACCGATTGTACACCACAAAGAAATTACACCGCAGTTTGAAAATGACGAAAATATGAAACTGAACTACCGCAATATTGCTCTGGGCGTATTTATCTTCGCCATAGGCTGCGGTAAGAAAATGCTGCTGGCTGATCCGCTGAACAACAGTGCGGCAGATTTTTACAGTTCGATCAAAGACTCCGTAACAATGTGGGAATCCTGGTTTTATACCATTGAGTATTCCGTTTCCTACTATTTTGACCTTTCCGGTTATACAGATATGGCAATCGGACTGGGACTGTTTTTCAACATAAAGCTGCCGGAGAACTTCAACGCGCCGTTTCGTGCCAGCAACTTTAAGGTCTATTGGCAGAGACAGCATATGACGCTTTCCAGATTCCTGGGAGGATACGTATTTAAAAATGTATTCCGTAAAGGCGTGAAGTGGCGGAATTATTATGTAGCTACCATGGTGACCTTTTTAGTTTCGGGTATCTGGCATGGAGCTGGTTGGAATTTTATTATCTGGGGGCTCATGAATGGTGTCCTGGTTTGTATTGGCGCATATCAGAGCTATCATAAAAAAGAACCGCCATATTTGATCGGCGTTATCATCACCTTTTTCTTTATCGTGCTTACCAGGGTTATTTTCGTGGCATCTAATATGCATGATACCTGGGTGGTGTATAAAGGAATGTTTGACTTTAAAGCGCTGTTCGATCTGGGAGCCTCCCAGGTATGGCAGCAGATCTCCCATTTTGTGGCGGATCATCAGACAGTGGGGCTGATTACGGTAATCGGGCTTCTGATCTGCTGGTTTGCACCAACTACCAAAACAATGGCGGAGAGATTTAAGCCGAATGCTTTGCATTTCTTATATGCAGGGACGCTGCTTGCGATTTGTATCTGTAAAATGAATCAGGTAGTACAGTTCCTGTACTTTCAGTTTTAGGAGGACAGCGAATGAAGTATAAAAAATGGGCAGTCGGATTCCTGGTATTTGTGCTGGCGGTATTTGGATTTATCTGCGGGATGAACTACTTTGTAGATCCTTTTGGATATTTTGCATTTCGGGGAGGCAGCTATGACACCCTAGGTACCATTGAAGTGAATGACAATAATTACAGCAGGTTTTTTAAAGCAGAACATGTGAAAAATTATCAGGACGAATACGATGCTTATATTATAGGCGGTTCCAAGGCGGGAACATACCTTGCGGACAAAATGAGTGAAATAGACGGATACCGTTATTATAATATGTTTTCCACGGTAGGTAACTTTAACGAATATTATCTGAATACCAAATATTTGGTGGAAAATACAAATGTTAAGAAAATAGTGCTGAACATCAGCGGAGGCGAAGTCCGCAGGTTTGAAGCAGAACATGTGGGAGACCTGTATAAGGTACCGGCACTTATATCCGGAAAATCCCAGGCAATGGAATTTATTGATTTTCTGTTAAAAGATGTCACAGTAAGCCTGGAAGAGTTAAAAGAAAAATGGAAGGAGAAGGGAAACCAGACATTTTATCCGGAAATCGGGGATGGTGCCAGGAACCTGGAAAAGTATTATTTAAGGAGAGATGAGAACCCTCAGAAATTCACAGAGAAGTATGTAACAAATAAAATCGATAAACATTTAAAAACACTCTTTACAAAACCTAGTGAAAGGCCTTATTATGAAGAGAACCTAAACGCTTTCAAAATGATAAAAAAAGTGTGCGATGAGAATAATGTGGAACTGATGGTGATTATTGCCCCATCCTTTATCGGTGAGATAAGTGAACATGAGAGTGAAGACTACTGGCAGTTCTTATATGACATCATATCAGTTAGTGATGTCTGGGATTTCAGCGGTTATAATGATATTGATCTGAATCCCTATAATTTTTATAATGAAGGCCATTTTTTCTATGAAGTATACGAATTGATGGTTGATACGATCAAAGGCACACGTTCCTATGAAGGGTTTGGTACTTACGTTACGAAGCGCAATGCGTATGAACATATTGAAGAACGTAAGAATGATTATAACAAATTGAAGAAAGAATATGAAGAAACAGGCACCGTGAAATTAGGTGGATTTGACGATGCCAGCAGAATTCGTTAGGAGTAGTGTGAAATGAGGAAAAACCGTATTTTAGTTGTTGAGGATGAATTAAAACTGGCAAGGACGCTGTCAGATTTTTTGAAAATCAATGGATATGAGGTAATAGTTGCCTATGACGGTCAGCAGGCCGTGGAACTTTTTTATCAGAACATGCATAAATTAGATCTGGTGCTGCTGGATATTATGCTGCCGCATCTGAATGGATTTGAGGTACTGGGTGAAATACGCCAGAAATCGGAAGTGCCTGTAATTCTGCTCACTGCTAAAAATGCGATTACAGACCAGTTAACTGGTTTTAATAAAGGCGCGGATGATTATATAACCAAGCCCTATACACTTGCAATTATAAAAGCTCATGTTGAAGCGGTTCTAAAGCGTGCGGGGAAACTCAAGGATGTTTTATTTGCCGGAGAGCTTAAGATTGAGATTGCAAGCCAGAAAGTTTACTTAAAAGATGAATTTATGGAAACTACGCCAAAGGAATTTGAACTTTTGGTGTATTTCCTTGAAAATGAAAACGTTGTACTCTCCAGGGAAGCAATATTGAATTCTGTCTGGGGATATGATTATAACGGAGATACCAGGACGGTTGACACCATCGTGAAGCAGCTTCGAAAAAAAATGACGGATCAATGTCCCTATATTAAATCTGTCTACGGCGTGGGGTATCTGTTTGGAGTAGGAGAACATGATTAAAAAAATAAAAGGCAATATGATTATAATGCAGTGGGCGTTCCTTCTGATTGTTGTTGGGGGAAGCAGTCTTGTGTTCAGTCTTTTTGCAACAGATTACTATGTCGGACAGAAAAGCAAAATGATGGAAGAAGCATTCGAAGAAATAAAATCAGTGGATTTAAAGAAGATAGACAGTGACGATAAGAATTTGTTTAAAAGCTACGAGAGCGAGAATTTTACTTTTGTCATCGCTGATGCAGATTATAACCCTATTTATACCACAAGAAAGTCTGGACCCAAGGCACAGGTTTATAAGAATGTGAACCTTCACATAGAAGACTTTACGGAACAGCCGAAAATCCGCAGGAATATGTCAAAGATAATGGGGCTGATTCGTTTTCCCGGGATCATTAAGCAGGATGGAAATCTGTATTATGTAAGTATCAAAGAAGAGATTAAATCCGCATACAGTTCATTTAAATATACGCAGACTTTCCTGGCAGTAGTCATTGTGATCTCATTGCTGGTGGGAAGCCTTATCATGTATATACTTTCTAACCGGATTTCAAATCCGATTGAGGAAATCGGAGAGGTAGCAAAACGGGTAGCAAAACGGGATTTCACCAGAAAGGCGCGTACAGATACTTCCTTCCAGGAGATTAACAGCCTGGCGGCAAATATCAATTCCATGTCTGACCAGATTCAGGAGTATGTACAGAGTCTGGAGGGGGATAAGGACCGGCTGGAAATAGAAAATGTACAGCAGGGCAAGATAGATGAAGTCCGGAAGGAATTTATGGCGAATATTTCCCATGAGTTAAAGACACCCCTTACAGTTATATCCAGCCAGGTTGAAATGCTGCAGTGCATGGGGGATGAGATTGACCGGGAATATTATTACAATTCAATTGTAGAAGAGGTATCCAAGATGTCTGATATGATTGGAAATATGTTGAATCTCACCGTAATCGAGCACCACATGGATACCATGCAGATGGGCAAGGTGAATTTAAGTGAAATGATGCAGTATCTAATGCTTAAATATGATGCACTGTTCCGTCAAAGCCAGATTAAATGTAATTTCCATATTGAACCGGAATGTTTCGTCATGGGGAACCGCGTATATCTGGAACAGGCAGTAGGTAACTTTGTAATGAATGCATTTAACCATACGCTGCAGGGCAGCCTGGTTGAAGTCAGCCTCTCCCGGAAAGAAGGAGATGTTTACATCGAAGTGTATAATGAAGGAGAACCCATTCCGGAAGATGATTTAGATAAGATCTGGAGAAGCTTTTATATGAAAGGTGACAACGGAAATGTGCAGGAAGAGGAAAGATCCATGCATGCCGGCCTTGGTCTCTATATAGTCAGAAGCATTGTGGGCCTGCATCATGGTGAATGCGGAGCTAACAATGTAGATAATGGTGTGGAATTCTGGATGAAGCTTCCTGGGAAGGTGCCTGTAGCTGAACCGACTGGAAACAGGAAGAGCAGTAAAAAGGGGATTAACAGCATAGATATGAACATGGAAGTATAAAGTATTAAGTATAAAGATCTGAATATGCTGGAAATGAAATATGATTAAGTAAAGTTTTATGATTACAATTTATAAGAATTAGGATAAGTACAATCTGAGTAACCTCCGGAGCTATTTTCAAGCACTTCGGGACCCGCAAATTGGGTAGGGAATCTTCAGGTTGTACTTTTTTGATAAAAATTAGGAAACTATTTTTGCAAAAATGTATTATAATAGAGAATATCCGGTTTATAGAATAAGAACGGGTAATAATAATACAACATGGCTTAGAGTGTGCTTTAAAATTACTTCCGCCATTTGCACGTCCCATTTTGCGGCATTTTTGCATCGAATTCAGGTTACATAGCCCGCGCTATGCACCCTTCATCCGGAACAAATCTACCATAAACTGTGACGCACAGCGGTCAGAAAGTAATTTTACAACACACTCTTTAGAAAAGGAAAAGAGGTGTATTCAATGAATTCAGTAATTTGGGCAGCAGGAGGAACAGGTTTTACATTTTTAATGACGACCCTTGGAGCAGCAATGGTATTCTTTTTCCGGGGAAAAGTAAATGACGGAATTCAGCGTATTTTTCTGGGATTTGCAGCAGGAGTTATGATTGCGGCATCTGTTTGGTCATTGCTGATACCGGCAATTGATGAGGCACAGGCACAGGGGCAGATTGCATGGCTTCCGGCAGCTGGAGGTTTTTTACTTGGAGGCGCATTTCTTTTGCTTCTGGATTCGCTGCTTCCCCATCTTCATCCGGGAAGTAAAGAGCAGGAGGGAGTATCGGCTTCCTGGAAAAGAACAACTTTACTGGTTTTTGCAGTAACCCTTCACAACATCCCCGAGGGTATGGCAGTGGGTCTGTCTTTTGCCCTGGCAGCACAGCATGGAGGGGATCCGGCGTTATATGCCGGAGCATTTGCACTGGCAATCGGTATCGGTATACAGAACTTTCCGGAAGGTGCGGCTATATCACTTCCGCTGAAGCAGGAAGGTGTCAGCACAGGCAAAGCATTTTTATATGGAAGTATGTCAGGGATTGTAGAGCCGATTTTTGGTGTTTTAACTGTCCTGGTAGCGAGAAACATAGAGCCTTATATGCCATGGCTGCTTTCCTTTGCGGCAGGTGCGATGATCTATGTAGTTGTAGAAGAGTTAATACCGGAAGCACATCTGGGAGAGCATTCCAATGTAGGTACGATGGGTGTGATGGCTGGCTTTTTGATCATGATGATTTTAGATGTGGCATTGGGATAGGGTGAGAAAATAATTTAATTTACTATTGTATCCAAGGCATTGTCTGTTATAATAGAAATAATAAATAAAGATCGTTGTTACATTTTGTAATTATATAACAGAGGGGCTTTTTAGCATGGATAATGGAAAACGAGGTACACCGGTAGCTGATATAGAAGCCAGGAATCAGGAACTACAGAGTTTGACCAATAATGTTCCGGGAGCAATCTTCTGCTGTAAATTTGATGAACAGCTAACCCTGACGCAAATGAGCGATTCCTTTTTAAAGATGTTCGGCTATACAATAAAAGAAATTGAAGAAAAATTTGCAAACAGTTTCTGGCAAATGATTGATGAGAGGGACCGTGCATCCTCTCTGCAGGAAGTGAAGGAGCAGCTTGCTCACAGCGACACCAAAGAGATTGAATACCGCATCCGAAAAAAGGACGGCAGTGTTGCCTGGATTCTGGATAAAGGCAGATTAATTTCTTCCGGCGATGGGAGCGGTATCTTTTATTGTGTGCTGGTGGATATCACAAAAGGAAAACTGGCACAGGAAGAACTGGCAATGAGTCTGGAACGCCATCAGATTATCATGGACCAGACGAACGATATTGTTTTTGAATGGGATATTGAGAAGGACAGTCTTAGCTTTTCTGCGAACTGGGAGAAGAAGTTCCATTATGAACCCATCAGAGAAAATTTCTTTGCATCAATAGCTTACAGATCTCATGTTTTTAGGGAAGATCTGCCTGATTTTCGAAATGCATTTGAGCAGATAAAAAATGGGCAGGGCTACCGGGAGATAGAAGCCCGGGTAAAAAAGACGGAGGATGAGTACATTTGGTGCAGATTCCGCCTTACCGCCCAGTATAATAAAGAGGGCATTCCGATTAAGGCGGTGGGGGTTATCATTGACATAGACAATGAGAAACGGAATTCCCAGCAGCTTTTGGAAAAGGCAGAGAAAGACCCGCTGACGAAACTCTACAATAAGGGGACAGCACATGCTCTGATTGAGAACTTTCTGCAGCGAGGCAGTATGGGCAAGCGGTCCGCACTGATGATCATTGATATTGATGATTTTAAAATTGTGAATGATACCATGGGGCATTTATTTGGAGATGCATTTCTTATGCAAATCACCTCAGATGTCCGAAAACTGTTCCGTGAGACGGATATCGTAGGACGGATAGGCGGAGATGAGTTCATTGCTTTTATCAAAGATGTTCCGGGGGAAGACCTGGTATTTCAAAAAGCAAGACAGGTGGTAGAGGCATTTCGTAATATGCCCATGCAGGAGAGCTGGGACAAACCCATTTCCTGCAGCATAGGAATATCTCTGTTCCCGGATGACGGAGAGCAGTTCCAGGAATTGTACAAGAAGGCAGATTGTGCCCTGTATCAGGCTAAAAAGCAGGGTAAGAACCAATACGTGCATTATGATAATTCTAACTGCGCAAGATTTATGGGAATACCGGTTCCCATGCCAACAGCAGTCAATGAGAAGATTGACTCCAATGAAGGACTTGGGAATACCCTGAATACAAAGCTGGTTGAGTACATATTTAAGATCCTCTATAAATCCATTGATGTGGAAGCTGCGGTCAGTGCAATTCTGGAAATCGTTGGACGCCAGTTTAATGTGAGCCGTGCATATATATTTGAAAATACCGAGGATGACCGCTACTGCAGCAATACATTTGAATGGTGTAATGCAGATGTTAAGGAAGAAATCAATAACCTGAAGCATGTATCTTATGAGGCTGATCTGGGTGGAAACTATGTAGCGAATTTCAATGAAGATGGGATCTTCTATTGCAGAGATATTCTGGAACTGCCGAAGAAGCAAAAAGATATCCTGGAGCCCCAGGGAATTAAGTCCATGCTTCAGTGTGCCATAACGGATAACGGTGAATTTAAAGGATATGTGGGTTTTGATGAATGCAGGATGAATCGGTTCTGGACCCAGGAGCAGATTACAACACTGATCTTTACCAGTGAAATATTAAGCACTTTTCTGTTAAAGAAACGTGCCCAGGACAGAGTGGTACAGACCCTGGAAGGGATGCAGAATATACTGGATAATCAAAATGCCTGGATTTATGTAATTGGTAAAGATTCTTACGAGATGTATTATATCAATCAAAAGACAAGATCCCTGGTTCCGGATGTAAAAGAAGGCATATGCTGTTACCGGAAATTCTTCAACCGTGAGGAACCTTGTGATAACTGCCCTGTTAAAGATCTGAGTGCCGCCGTAAAAAACTGTACCAAAGAATTCTATAATCCGGTTCTGAATGTCTGGTCCAGTGCGGATGCGTCGCTGATCAACTGGAAGGGCAAAGAAGCAGTCCTGCTTTGCTGCCATGACATTACAAAATATAAGATAAACAGTTAATGTGGTAAACAGATAAAAGGAATATAAAGAAAAACCAGCGGAGAACGTAATGTTCGCGCTGGTTTTTCTTTTGTTTTAAGCATTAAACATAATTCGTTCGCTGCTGAATGCTTTTGCGATAATTGCAGTTATGGCACCGCCAACCAGAACGGTTATGCCAAGGGTCATGGCAAAGTGAAGCACGGTTAATTCTCTGGTGAAGATTTCGCCAAGTGCAATGCTGCAGTTATAGATAGGTATCAGGTATTCGTAAGTCGAATGTCCTGAAGAAGGGGAAATCATGGTGAACATTCCTGCAACAATAACAATGATGTATAAAGGAGTTACATAAGATGCAGCTTCTTTTACAGTACGGGCGAATACCGATACAATACCCACCAGTGCCACATATAAAAAGGCAAGAGCGATAATAATTGCAGCCATCATAATAATCTGTCCTGGGGTAAAGGTAACGGTCATATTATCTGCACCCATTGAAGCCATTGATTTGGGAAGTGAAACTGTTAAAGCGATAATATATACGGAAGCAGACATAATGGACAGTGTCATCAGTGCCAGCAGTTTGCCAAGAGCAATATCAAATCGGCTGATTGGCGTTACCAGCATGCTTGCCAGAGTACCACGTTCCTTTTCTCCGGTAATAGAGTCCGTACCCAGAGACATGGTTCCTGCAAATAAAAGGATGGTTACCAGGTATGGCAGCAGCATGGCAAGGAACTGTCCGGAAGCTTTGGCGTCATCCTGAATAATGGAATTTTGATTGGTATTGTCAATGGTAAATACAGTCAGTACATCCAGGTTGCCCAGACGGTCAGCTAATAATGCTTTTTGATAGCCGTTCAGAGATGTCATAAATGAATCGTGGGCATGCTGAGAGTAATTTTCCGACGGGTTGTAGAATGTCTGGATGTCAGGAATCGGATCCCCGTCTTTGTAGTCTGCAATCTGTTGGCTGAAATCCACTGGGAAGACAACCAGAAGATCCACTTTACCGTTATAAATGCCGTCTTTTGCTCCATCTAAAGACTCATCTGGCTGCACATAGGTAACGTTAGCTTTTCCGAAGAAGTCTTCCATATGTTCATTCATATCTTCCGGCGCATTCTGAACAGAAACGATGGGTATATGTTCTTTGGTGTTCTGGGATTCTTTGTTGCCCAGATAACCCATTAGACTGTATATTCCAACCATAAGAACCACAGGAAGGATAAAGAGCGAAAATATCATTTTTGAATCTTTAAATACACGTTTTAATTCTTTGCAGTAAATTGCTTTTGTTCCGTTCATGGTTATACCACCTTTCCGTAAGTCTGGTACAGTTTAAAGAAAGCATCCTCCAGATCATCGCATTCTGTCCGGTCTAATATATCTTCCAGTGTACCCTCTATTTTTAATTCCCCGTCTATGATAATAGCAATACGGTCACAGAGCTTTTCTGCTTCTGACATGATATGGGTAGACATGATAATTAACTTTCCTTCAGCTTTCAGCTTCTGCAGATAATCCGTAACTGCACGTGCCGTAATGATGTCCAGACCCGTGGTAGGTTCATCAAATATAATAACCTGAGGGTCGTGTATTAAGCTTACCGCAATGGCGGCTTTCTGCTTCATTCCGGTGGACAGCTCTTCTATTTTTTTGTCCTCAAATTCCTTAATTCCAAAATGTTTAAAAAGCTCATCCCGACGCTGGTTAATGGTTTCTTCAGAGAGACCATGAAGTTTTCCGAAAAATCCCATGAGATATTTCGGTGAAAACTGGGGGTCCAGTTTGATTTCATTGGTTAAAAATCCAATGTTTTCACGAACCTTGGCTGAATCCTTGACGGTATCGTACCCACAGACAGATATGCTTCCGCTGGTAGGCTTCAGAAGAGTAGCCATACAACGAAGAGTAGTTGTTTTACCTGCCCCGTTTGTTCCAAGCAGGCCGAAGATCTCTCCTTCGTGTGCTTCCAGATTTAGATTGGAAACTGCAATTTTTTTCGTATTCTTTGCTTTTTGCTCTTTCTGCTGTTTCTTGTTCAGGTGATAGATTTTGGAAAGATTTTTGATTTCTACCATAATATGTCCTTTCTGTTGCTAATGATTTTTGGGTTTGGATAGTTTTAATGAGGTTATGGAATAGACCAGAACCTGCAATAACCAGATTGATCCGACAATTAAAAATGGACTGACGCCAATTTCAAAAAACGGTCCCACCAGGATTAACAAAATTAAAATGACCACATAAAAGATCTGGGAAACGCGGAATGCCTTGTATGCTGACTTATAAGCTACCTGCTTTTCCTGTTCATCACAGCTTTTCAGCCATTGTTTCTGGAAGTTAAAATCCAGAGGATCCCCTTTCTTTTCCGGGTTGATTTCCTGGTCCAGACTGATAATTTTCCTCTGCAGAAACGCCAGTGAAAGGGACAATGTGATAAATGCCAGCATGCAGATCAGTTTGGCGGTGTTACCGTTTTTATGAAGATCTAAAATTCCGATACAAAAAGAAATCATCGCCAGTATAGGACCGATCTCACTTGCCATCAGAGAGATGGAAAGCTTCTGTTCCGTTCTTGTAATGTAGTCGGAATCCTCCTGGTCCCAAAGCCGGAATTCTTTTTTGGAAATGCGGTATAATACATAAGCGGTTAAAAGGGCTGCGGCATCAAATACAACACTCATATATATGGAGTAGTGGATTAAGATGTCGGATACCGTATTCCCCACAATAGTCAGATTGGCTTCTGAGGAGGCAAAAAGATAGCCTGCAATCCCACCGAATACACCTGACAGAAAAACGACAAGAATAAATCGGATTAAGACAATCTTTCTCTTATTCTTCATCATCTTCTCCTTCCTCATAAATAAATATTTCTTCAACACCGACCCCGCAGACTTTGGCTATTTTAAGTGCTAAAGTTACTGAAGGGGAATAATCGCCCCGTTCAATCAAGCTGATGGTCTGTCTGGATGCGCCTACCAGGCTTCCCAGCTGCTGCTGGTTGATGCCAAGTCTGGCGCGGTATTCTTTCAAGCGATTGTATAAGGGCATATGATCATCCCCTTTCTGTTAACATAATAATCATCCATGGAATGACAAGAAATTAAGTCAGAATGACAAATATCCTTGTCAAAGACAGTATAGCAATGACAAAGATAGTTGTCAAGAAGAAAATAAAAAGAATTCTAAATCCCAGATGAATCAATGTATCAGATCAGGTTCCACCTTTTTAATATAGGCTTCCAATGAGTTCCGGTCAATCAGAGCAGGTACAACCCCCTGTCTGGATATGCAGAACCCAGCGGCGTAACCGGCAATCCGCACTGCTTCATCCAGTTGGTAGCCGTACAGAAGGTAGGAGGCAAGAGCCGCTATAAAAGCATCTGCGGCGCCGGTATTGTCAACGGATACAAAACCAACTGCCGGATAGTAATGTTCATAATCCGGTGATTTTACGTAGCATCCCCGGTGTCCCAGTGTGATAATCACAGTATGAACACCCTTGCGGATAAAGGTATCAGCCTGTTGGGAAAGGGTGCTGATACCCGGACACAAGGCGGCCATTTCCAGCCGGTTTGGAATAAAGATATCGATATTTTTAAGAATGGAATCCGGTATCTGTTCCAGCAGAGTGGGTTTCAGAATTGTAACGGCACCGTATTTTTTAGCGGTTTGTGCTGCAGTTTCAATGGCTGCATCCGGTATTTCAGTGGGAAGCAGACAATAACCGGCATTCTCAAACAGCCGCTCATTGTCTGTGATATCCTGCGGTCCCACATGCTGATTTGCTCCGGTCAGGATAGAAATCGTACTCTCCCCGTCATTTTGTACATGAATATAGGCTTTACCCGTACTGGCACTGAGGTCTCTTCCGATACCCTGGATATCTACTTCATTTTCCTTCATTGCACTGTAAATAAGAGCGGAATCATAGTCATTCCCTACCTTGCCGATCAGGGAGACAGCATGTCCCAGACGGGCAGCTCCGATTGCCTGATTTACGCCTTTGCCGCCGGGAAAAGTAGTGGAGCGGCTGGTACTGACTGCTTTTCCGGAATGGGGCAGCTCATCCACATTTAATGTTATATCAATATTGATACCGCCTACCACAACGATTTTTTTGGAGCGGATCCCATAGGGGATGTCCAGACTGGCGGTGTGGTCTAAGGTGCATTCCCGGTATATATCCGAAACGGAATGTTCTCGTTTTTCGCATCTGCCGATCAGATCTTGGCAGATATAGCGCCCCAGTTCATAGTAAGGAACCTGAATGCCGGAGATGGGGGGATAGTGCAGATCTTCCGGCACATCATCCTTTAAAGCAATGAGAGAAATATCATAGGGAATCCGGTAATGGACATTGTAAAGCTGCTCGTAGAGAGCCAGGCAGGAAGTAAAATCCGCACACAAAATAGCAGTGTATTTCCTGGCTGCAATATCAGAATACCAGCTGTCAGAATCAGCGGAAATAATCATGCCGGCGGCAAATGGAATCTGATTGTCATACAGGCACTTTTTAAACCCCTCCAGAATAAGCTGAGACCGCCGGGAGCCGGGGGAGAGAAGACAGGCTATTTTACGATGCTTATATGAAGTTAAAATCCGGGCGGCTTTATAGCCCAGAGCGGAAAAGTCGATACAATAGCTGCTGTCGGGGAGAGATGAACCATAGATGACAGAAACAATGTCCAGCTTTGCAAAATGATGCTCATATTGAAGACTCTGGCTGTTAACCGGCTCCCAGATAACGCCATCTACTTTGTACTTGCAGAGGGCGGTTATATTTTTCAACTCTTCTTCTGCACTGTTACAGCTGTCGCAAATCAGAATATGATAGCCGTTTTCCCGGGCGGCGGTCAGGATGCCATCCAGCAGGAGCCGGGAATTGGAGGCGGATTTTAACAATACCCCCAGGACAAAGGTTTTGGCAGTGGAAGCGGTTTTAGCCGAAGCATAAGGGGAATAATGATATTCTTTTACGATTTTTAATACACGGTTTCTGGTCTCGGCATTGATATTCTCATCTTTGCTGTTAACGATCTTTGAAACAGTGGAAATGGATACGCCGGCCAAACCGGCAATTTCTTTAATTGTCATTTTACTATTACTCCAGGTTTAAAAAAGTTAATAGGGTGCATTTGCAATAAGTCTATTATCATATACGAAGTATTATTTGTCAATTCCTTTTGGTGAAAAATTGTGTAAAAAGCACAAAAAATAGTTTTCTGAAATAGTTATATCTAACAAAGTATGATAAATGGTATTGACATAAAATGAAAACGTGATAAGATAACATCAAGAAATTGATTTAAGAAAATTATTTTCCTAAACTTACAGTTATAATTCTGGAAAGGAGGAGCTAAAGGAAACTAATTGTTATTGCAGCTTATAGCTATCGTGCAAAGTGTAGAACTGCGATTGTATATTAAATCTATTTTATATACGAAAGAGAAACAAGCAGCTGACCCGGCAGAATAAAATTGCAGGAGCAGCATGGAGACGTACAATATTATTTATTTTAAATCGGGAGGTAGTTGGTATGACAGACCAGGAATTAATCAGAAAATTAGAACGGCCGGCAGGTCCGGTGGATGTTGTGATTGACACGGACACATTTAATGAGATTGATGACCAGTATGCACTTGCTTATTTGATCAAGTCGGAGGAAAAATTAAGGCTGAAGGCAATCTATGCAGCGCCTTTTCACAATGAAAAGTCAAAGGGACCCGGCGATGGAATGGAAAAAAGTTATCAGGAGATTCTGAATGTACTGGACCTTATGGAACGGCAAGATTTAAAGGAAAACGTTTATAAGGGAGCAGTAAAATACCTGCCGGATGAATCCCAGCCGGCAGAATCGGCGGCGGCAGATGATCTGATAAAAAGAGCAATGGAACGAAAAGAGGCAGATCCTCTTTATATTATTGCCATTGGTGCAATCACAAATATTGCTTCTGCAATCATACTGGAGCCGGAAATTATTAACAGGGTTGTAGTGGTCTGGCTGGGAGGAAATGCCTATGACTGGCATGACAACAGGGAGTTTAATTTGTACCAGGATGTTGCAGCAGCGAGGGTGGTATTTGATTCCGGAGTCCCCCTGGTACAGCTGCCATGCATGGGGGTGGTTTCCCATTTTGCCACTACAGGACCGGAGCTGCAATACTGGCTGTCAGGCAAAAACAAGCTATGTGATTATCTGGTGGATGTCACATCCGCAGAGGCGAAGCGGTATGAAGAAAGTACCTGCTGGAGCAGGGCTATCTGGGATGTGGCGGCAGTGGCGTGGCTGCTGGATGAGTCCTTTATGCTGGACCGCTACGAACACAGTCCGGTTCCCGAGTATGATGACCGATATGCATTCGACCGGACGAGGCATCTCATTAAGTATGTCTATGGAATCAACAGAGACCGGCTTTTGGAAGATTTAATTTACAAACTGACAAAATAAAGTAACAGGATTACAGGCAGATCAAGGAGGAAACGAATATGAAAAAAAGAGTGGCGGCAATCTTATTAACGGTAACAATGACAGCATCTGCATTAGCCGGATGTTCCGGTGCAGGGCAGGAGAAGGGGACACAGGCTTCAGGAACTGAGGATACCGCAAGTGCGGGCACGGAGAATTCCGGTGAATCCCAGAGCAGCGGGGGCAAAGCAGAAGAATCCAGGAATGGCAGTGAGAACTCCGGTGAATCTCAGGACGGCAAAGAGAAGTCCGGTACTTCCGATGCAGAAGATGCAAAGTCAGGGACTGCCGAAAAGCCGTTTGAAGGCCAGACAATCACCTGGGTGTCCCAGGGTGTGGGTGACAACGCATGGGAGGGCCAGACAAAACCCCTGATTGAAAAGTTCCAGGAAGAGACAGGGGCAACGGTTAAGACAGAGTGGTATTCATTTAATGATTTATTTGAAGTTATAGAGGTAAAAGTGGGATCGGGTTCCTCTGATTATGACGTGTTGAGTGTAGATGTACCTATGGTTGCCGGTTATGCAGACAGGGGTTATCTGGCACCTATGGACGAATATTTCACAGAGGAAGAGAAAGGACAGTTTATAGACTCAGCCGTAACAGCAGGTACCTGGGACGGAAAATTTTATGCGCCGGCTATGAACACATCTTCCCAGCTTCTCTGGTACAACAAGGCTCTGCTTCAACAGGCAGGCATTGAAATGCCGGAATCGGATACGGAAAAACGGCTGACCTGGGAACAGGTAGAAAAAATGGCAAAAGATACCCTTGCAGCAGTTGATCCGGATGGAAATAATGGTATTGCAGGGCTGATGTTCCAGCAGGTGAGCAGAACTTACCAGTTGAATCCCCTGGCGAACAGCCTGGGCGGAAAAAATATCGGAGATGACGGATATGGAGTAGAGGGCGTTATTAATGATGAGAGCTGGGTAAAGGCATGTACCTGGTATCAGAATCTTTACAACGAAGGCGTTTCTCTCAGAGGAATTACTGCGGATGAAGTTACGGATACATTTACTGCAGGTAAGGTGGTATTTATGGTTGGAGGAACCTGGACAGAGGCAAACTGCGCCCAGAAGGATTTCAAAGATTATGGATATTGTCCGGTCCCTGCTTTTGAGGGGCATGAAGACCAGGTGGGAACTTCAACAGGAAGCTGGCATTTTGGAATTCCGGCAAATTCACAGAACAAGGATCTGGCTGCCTATTTTATCAAATGGCTTTCAATCGGTGAGGGAAATGACATGTGGCTTGATATCAACCATGATGTTCCTTCCACAAAGGCGGCGGTAGATGCAATTCTGAATGATGAGAATGCCGATGGTATTATGAAAATAGCGGCATATGAAGCAGCAAATACAGCTGTTCCAAGGGCACTTACCCCGGGATACACCGAGTACGATACCGTTATCACCAATACCTGGGAGGATATACGCAACGGTACCGAGGTGAAGACAGCCCTTGATAACGCAGTGTCCCAAATCAATACAGCGATGGAAAAATACCAAAAATAGAAGGACCAGAGGTGATAGCGTGTTTAATTTGACTAAAAAATACTGGTTTATTCCTTACCTTATGATATTGCCCGCATTTGTACTTATCCTTATTTTTAAAATATCCCCGATTATAAGTACGATGATGGAGGGAATTATCATTGATTCAAAATTTACCTTGCATACGTATCTGGCACTGTTTAAGGATCCGGTATTCTGGAATGCCTTGTGGGTTACGATTGAAATTAACATTGTAATGATTCCGCTCCAGGTGCTGCTGGCATTTCTCATCGCTATGCTGGCAAATTCCACCATTAAGGGAATTGGGATTTTCCGTACAATCTTCTATCTGCCTGTAACCATTTCCCTGACGGTAGCTACTATTTTATGGAATATGATGTTTAATCCGAATAACGGTATTATCAACAGCTTATTGAGTATATTAGGAATCCCGGCTCAGGGATTCCTGATCAGCAAAAGCCAGGCACTTTGGTGTATTGTGATTATAGCTACCTGGAAAGGCGTGGGCTATTGGATGATGTTTATCCTGGCAGGGCTTAAGAATATCGATACCTCCATCTACGAATCCGCCAGGATTGACGGCGCCGGATGGATCAAGACAACGACCAGGATCACGCTTCCCCTGATTAAGCGTGTATTATTATTTGTGTTTATTGCAAACACTACAGCAAATGTCCTCCTGTTTGTACCCATGCAGATGATTACAAACGGTGGTCCGGAGAACAGTACAAACGTGCTGATGTTTGAGGCATATAAATCTGCATTTAAGTTTATCGACCGCCCCAGGTCGTCAGCAATTGTAACGGTACTTCTGCTTATCATTGTACTGATCTGCTGTCTGCAGTCCTTAATTTTATCAGACCGGGACGATGATGCAAAGGGAGGCAGTAAGAAAAGGAGGAAAACAGCATGAGCAGAAGACAAAAAAAGATCATAAAAAATGCAGCAATCTACCTGGGACTCGCCTGTGTGGTACTGGTGACGCTGTTTCCGCTGCTGTGGGGGATATCCGCTTCTTTTCGAAATGATAATGAGCTTTATAAATATGCGCTGCCGTTTTCCATCCATACGCTGATTCCGGTTAACTTTACGGTAGAGGCTTACGTGAAGATTTTTACGGACTTTAACTTTCTGCAGCCTATCATAAACACACTGTTTGTAACGGTGGTATCTATATTTTTAGGATGTATCGTAAACAGTATTGCCGCGTTTGCCTTTGCCGCATTTGACTTCCGGTTTAAGAAAGTCTTATTTGGGATCATCCTGCTTTCCTTTATGATACCGTTTGAGGCAATTGCGCTGCCCCTATATTCCATAGCGGACAAACTGGGACTTGTAAACAGCAGGATGGGAATTATTTTACCCGGCATTGCCAGCGGACTGGTCCTGTTTCTGTTTGTGCAATTCTTTAAGGAAATACCGGCAAGCCTGGTAGAAGCGGCAAGAGTGGATGGCGCAGCGCTGCCAGCCATCTTCTGCAAAATTATTATACCGCTTTCCGTACCGGTATTTATAACCGCAGGGCTGATGATATTTATGGATCAGTGGAATTCCTACCTGTGGCCGCTCCTGATTGCCAGAACCAGAGAAATACGGACGATACAGATTTCATTATCTTCCTTTCAACAGGAACGTTCTACCCTGTGGTCGTGCCTGTATGCTGGTTCCATGATCTCGGCACTGATACCGTTATTTTTATTCCTTCCCTTCCAAAAGTATTTTGTTCAGGGAATAACCAGCAGTGGTGTAAAAGGATAAATTACAAGAAGTGAATGAAAGTCCCTGCTTCCGGGATGAAAGCAGGGACTTTCTTATTTTGTCTGGAAGGACCCAAGCTGGCTAAAGCTGTTCTTCATATCAAAGCTTAAGATATTATTTTGGGTGTCCTTGCCGTATGACAGATAAAAGGTATCATTGATATATAAGCCCCGTATATTGTTGATGGAAAGGCTGTAATCTTCGGTGCCTTTGAAGGAATATACCAGTTGATTCTGGAAACCTTTTTCAGGATCGTATGAAAATACCATGTAATTATCAATGTCGGTACGACAGTGAAAACCAAACAGATTTTTATCGGGATTGATCATAATTGCTTTGTAATTAACCAGACCCTGGGATTCATTGGCATCCTGGATAATATATTTGTGCACTTCTTTCACATTGGATGGATCAGAAAGATCAAACATGGAGAGCTTCATTCCTTTATAAGTTCCGCTGTCCGGATCAACTTCGTATCCTATCCCCAGGAGTTTATCTTTTCCATAGAAATGCAGGTAGGAAGAGAATCCTGTTATTTTCAGTTCGCCCAGGAGTTTCGGATTTTCCGGATCCGAGAGATCTACGGAAAATAGGGGATCCATCTGCCTGAAGGTGACGAAGTATCCGGTATCACCCATAAAACGTGCAGACTGTATGGTTTCTCCGGGAGCCAGATTCTCCAGTTTGCCGCAGGGGTTCAGGGATTCGTCAAAGATATACAGGTTATTAACGTTTCCGGTATTCTCGCTGTAGGAGGTTGTCACAATACGCAGATAACCATTGTGCTCATTCAGTGAAAACGAGTTATTGAGTGAACCTTTCGCTTGTGCAGCGCTTACGGGGGTGATACTGCCTTTTTCGTATTTGAATTTCATGATCTGTGTTGTATTAGTGGAACCGTTCCAGTCGTTTGTGCAGATATATATATTTTCTGTGCTTACATAATAGAGATAGGTGGCTGAGACAATTGCCTTTTTGGTCAGTATTTTATCCGGGGATTTCGTATCAATTGCGGTTACGATTAAATAGGTTGAAGAATTTAAAAATTCCGGGATATAGATATCGGAGGACGGAAGGTCCTTGCCGTTTATCTTCGGTATAATCGTACTGTCTTGCCTGGTTTCTTTTATAACGGGTGTGTATTCGGAAAACAGATAGATATAATCGCCTGTTTTCCTGCTAGTCTGATAATATCCGTCCTGAGTGGTGGTTCCGGTGAGTTTTGGAGCACTCCGGTCTGATATATCATAGGTATATAACTTTGTAATCAGGTTTCGGTTAACGGAATAGATGTCTTTTTTAGCATCTGCTGAATCGGTCCAGGCGATGTCCTCTTCTATGATACTTCCGTCAGAAGCGGTGGATCCGCTTTGCATGGTGGTTGTAGAGGTAGTAGTTATCACATTTAAAGTATCTTTGCTGATATAAAATTCTTCAATAGTCTCTGCAAAGTCCTTGAAATCAATAGAAGCGGTTTCCTCCAGTTTGCTGCCGTCTGCCTTGATAATGTGAAGCTTATTATCGTTACCTAAAATATAGAGATATTTCCCGTCTGTTTTTACCACATCTCCTTCATCCACTCCGGTTTCCTGAATATTTGTAGAAGAATAGTCACTGCTGTCTGCAGCACCGGTATCCATTGCCATGGACTCTTCATTGCCTCCGGCAAATCCGTCGGCCATTTCTTTGGCACTTTCCATATCGCCTCCGGTGCCTGCACTGGCGCTGGCTTTTGCTTCACTTGTTACGCCATTCGCCTGTTCCGGAAAATGCTCAGCCAAGGTATTGTAGAGGACATCGTAATTCCTGACAGGAACTACTTTTCCATCCGGTGAGGACTGGGGTGCAGTAATGACCGCTTCATTGTCGGTATCATCAGAGAGAGCCGGGCTGTTTTCCAGTTCAGCAGCTTCTGTTAAACTTTCTTTAGAACCTGCGCCCCGGTCATCGAAATTTCCGGAAGCATTTTCTGAATTATTACCGGAATTATATAAATCTTCGTTATTCATGTTTTTTGCACCAGCCTCCTCTTTGGAAGCGGCCATTTCATTTTGAGGATGGCTTGGGATGCGGTTTACGGTCCATACACAAACCAGAGCAATCAGTATGACAGCCGCCGCAGCGCCGATCCGGTAAATCGGAAATTTCTTCTTCTTTCCGGCATCCAGAGGAGGAGTAACATGTTCCAGCCGGTCTTGGATCTGATCCGGATTCAGCGATTTCGGCGGCTGCACCGAATCTGCTGATTTTTTAATTCTATTTAAAAGGTCTTTTTCATCCATAATAAGACACTCCTTTCGTTTCGGTTATCGGGTAAGCAAGTTTTCCATTTTCTTCAGTGCCCGGCTTTGTTTGGAACGTACCGTGCCTGGACTTAACAAAAGTGTATTGCCAATCTCCCGGCTGCTGTAACCGCCAAATAAATTCAGGGCAAGAATGAGACGTTCTTCATCGTTCAGGGCTGCAAATGCTCTGCGCACGTCCATATCCTCACAGACATCCCGCTCACTGCCGGCAAAATCCTCGGGCAATTCCGCTGTTTTCTGTATGTACTGTTTCAAACGTTTCCTGCACTTATTTGCAAGAATGCGGAATATCCACGCTTTGAATGCTCCTGCATCCCTCAGGGAGCCTATTTCTAAATATGCATCCATTATTGTATCGCTGACCACATCCTCTGCGTCATGACCATTCTTTAATGTATACAGAGCAAACCGGTATAAATCCTGATATACTAATTCATATAACTGTGCAAAGGCATCTGCTTGGCCAAGCTTCGCTTTTGATGCCAGTTCGGCAAAATCTGCCATAACCTCACCCCTTTTCCACAGAGCCGCGGCTGCGGGTTCTGTTGTTCTACATGTAGTTCATAGATATAGTGTAATATAAATAGTGGATTGTTGCATTAAAAATAAATTTTGTATGAATTCCTGGCTTGGCGAAAAAACCGGTAATGCGGTGTGCTATATATATCCGGATAAGATCACCCTTGACTTTATTTCAGATATAATTTAGGATGAAAGAAAAGTGTTGAAATAATTTTTTTTGGTACATAATTTATATAGAAGAGAGGGTTATAAAATGTTTGAAATACGAATGATAGCAGGGCCCGTGATTGGGGCGGTGATTGGGTATTGTACTAATTATATTGCAGTTAAGATGATGTTTCGTCCGCTGCATCCGGTTAAAATAGGAAAGTTTACCCTTCCCTTTACGCCAGGCATTATTCCAAAAGGAAAGGAACGTCTGGCGAAAGCCATAGGGGCGGCAGTGGGAAAACAGCTGCTGACCAAGGAGACAATGGAAGGAGTACTGCTCTCTGACAGCATCAAAGAGAAAGTGGGAGATGCCCTGGAGGGGATCATTGAGGTACAAAGCGAAAATGAGATGCAGCTGGGGCAGATTTCCGATGAGATTGGCAGCAGTGTGGCAGGAGAGGTAATCAAAGGAATACTGGAATCGGTACAGGGCAGTTTTCTGGCTATGATGGTAAATGAAAAAATGCTGGAAAATTTCAGGGAGCCGATTGCCAAAAAGGTAAATGAGGTCACGATTGGCAGAATGGTAACCATGGTAAAGGAATCAGATGTCCCGGTCAGAGCCTATGCGGTAGAAGCATATGAAAACCTGGTGGAAGAAAAACTGGGAGATATGATGGAAAATATTAATATTTCCGGTATTGTCCAGGAGAAAATCAATGAGATGGACGTACTGGAAGTAGAAGAACTGCTGATGTCCATTATGAAAAAAGAACTGAATGCAATTGTAAATCTTGGAGCGCTGATTGGATTTATTTTAGGGCTGATCAACTTGTTGTTTTAAAAACAACAATAGAATCACACAGATATTTTGGAGAAGGGAGCAGGCAAAATGAATATTAAGGATAATACGATTAGTTATTTGAAAGAGTATGGTCATCTGACTTTTCAGGAAAAAGAATTCAACCTGGTTGACAGTTTAATATTATGCCAGCTATCCTATTTTAAACTGGATACAATTGTGGGAGGCTTAGAAGAGGGGAAGCGGCCTGTCTTCATCAAAAGCCTGCGCAGACATCCCCAATATGAACACCTGTATGGGGACACCAGATTTGAAGAGCAGTACCGGGCTTTTTATGTAGCGCTTTACAACAGTCCCAGGTTCCGGGATATTTCTATGAATTATTTTATGGATATTCTGGATGAAGATATGGAAATGCAGTTCTCAGCGGTTACCTTTTTTATGGGAGACTGGATCTATATTGCCTACCGGGGGACGGATGAGTCCATCGTTGGATGGAAGGAAGATTTTAATATGGCATTTATGAGTCCCATCCCCACACAGGTGGCGGCGCTTCGTTATCTGGAAAAGGCGGGGGATCTGTGGAAAGGAAAAATCGTACTGGGAGGACATTCCAAGGGCGGAAACGTGGCAATGTATGCCGGGATGGAGTGCCGGGAGGAAATACAGAACCGGATTTTTAAAATAGACTGCTTTGACGGTCCTGGTTTTCGGGATGATGTGTATAAAGAAGAGGGATATCTGGCTGTTGCGGACCGGATACAGAAAATTGTCCCGGAGAAATCCTTTGTAGGAATGATGTTCCAGAATCAAATTGACTACAAAGTAGTTAAGAGCACCGGAACCGGAGCTCTGCAGCATGACCCCTTTACCTGGGTGATCAAAAATGGTGATTTTGATTATGCGGAAGAGATTTATAAGACCTCCCTTTACAAAGACGAAGCTTTTAATAAATGGATCTGTGATATTCCATCAGATCAGAGACAGGTATTTGTGAATTCATTGTTTGAGATCATAAAAGGTGCGGAGGCGGCTACTTTAATTGAGCTTACAGAAGAATGGTATAAAAGTACCCTGGCGATGCTGAGTACCTTTAAGCATCTGGACAAAGATACGAAACGTTCCATACGTAAGATTATCTTACTTTTATTTAAGAATGGAAGAATCAGTAAAAAATAAGAATTTTATAAGGACGCAGGCTCATAAATTATGTTATACTATCAACGTTCGTCGTCCGGTTGGCAGATTTATAACATTGAAGCTTTGAAACAGGTTCTTTCACATGTTTGAACTTTTCCTGGCGGACAGATAGAACTCAATATTAGCTCTGAAAGCAAAGGAGAGGATTATGGATATAGTAGAAATTTTAAAAGCGGTGTTGTTTGGAATTGTGGAAGGAATCACGGAGTGGCTTCCAATCAGCAGTACCGGACATATGATTATTCTGGATGAACTTGTGAAACTGAATGTTTCCAAAGAGTTTTTGTCAATGTTCCTTGTGGTAATTCAGTTAGGCGCCATTCTGGCAGTAGTCGTACTATTCTGGAATAAAATCTGGCCCTTTTCAACAAAAGAACAATATTTTATTAAAAAAGATACCTTTGTAATGTGGTTTAAAATTTTAGTGGCATGTGTGCCCGCAGCGGTTGTGGGACTTCTGTTTGAAGAGCAGTTCGATGAATGGTTTTATAACTATCAGACAGTAGCCATTGCATTGATTGTATTTGGTATCTTGTTTATTGTAATTGAAAACAGGAACAAACACATAAGCCCTAAGATTAATTCTCTTGCAGAGATTACTTATACAACTGCCATCTGGATAGGTATATTCCAGCTGATCGCAGCAATTTTTCCCGGCACATCCCGTTCCGGAGCAACGATTCTGGGAGGTATTCTGGTTGGATTGTCCAGAACCGTAGCGGCAGAATTTACATTTTTCCTGGCTATACCGGTAATGGCTGGAGCCAGCCTTTTGAAAATCGTAAAATTCGGATTTAATTTTACAGGAGGGGAACTCGCTATTCTATTAGTAGGTATGGTGGTTGCGTTTGTTTCTTCCATTATCGTTATTAAGTTCCTGCTCAGCTATATCAAGAAAAATGACTTTAAAGTATTTGGCTGGTACCGGATCGTACTTGGTATCATCGTATTACTATTTTTTATGCTGAGATAAAATGTGTTTCGGCGTCTGGGGCGTGCAGATGACAGGAATGAATTTTCAAACACGCTCCTAGATCAGTTTGGAGGTACACTATGAAGATTACACTGCCTGAACAGGTGAAAACAATTATAGAAAAATTAGAAGAAAATGGATATGAAGGTTTCGCTGTAGGGGGGTGCGTCAGAGACGCTCTCCTTTTTCGTATTCCGGACGACTGGGATATCACTACTTCTGCGAAACCGGAGCAGGTAAAAGCGCTCTTTAAGAGAACGGTGGATACGGGAATCCAGCACGGAACGGTGACGGTCTTATTAGACCGGGAAGGGTTTGAAGTAACCACGTACCGGATTGACGGCGAGTATGAGGACAGCAGGCATCCCAGGGAAGTCTGCTTTACTTCCAATCTGACGGAAGACTTAAAGCGCCGTGATTTTACCATTAATGCCATGGCTTATAGTGAAAAACGGGGACTGGTAGACGAATTTGACGGTGTGGCAGATCTAAAGCAGGGCATAATCCGCTGTGTGGGAAATCCGGAGGAAAGGTTTAGCGAAGATGCACTTCGGATTCTGCGTGCAGTGCGTTTTGCGGCGCAGCTGGGATTTCGGATTGAAGAGGAGACGTTTTCTGCGATACGCAGGCTGGCACCTCATCTCAGCCATATCAGCGCAGAGCGGATTCAGACGGAGTTGTTAAAGCTCATCGTGTCCCCTCACCCGGAGACTCTGCGCCTTGCCTGTGAGGCTGGGATTACCGCAGTGATCCTTCCGGAATTTGACCGCATGATGGAAACCCCTCAGAATAATCCCCATCATATCTTAAACGTGGGGGAACATACCCTGAAGGCTTTGCAGGAGGTGCGGGCAGATAAGGTTCTGCGTCTTAGCGTATTGTGCCATGATTTTGGCAAAGCGGAAACGAGAACTACGGATGAGTCCGGAACCGATCATTTTTACGTACATGCAGAAGTGAGCAGCCAGATGGCGAAAGATCTGCTGAAACGGCTGAAATTGGATAATGAAACGCTATACCAGGTGGAAAAACTGGTAAAATATCACGACTATCACCCCGGGACCAATGCGAGGAGCGTCAGAAAAGCGATTTATAAAATCGGAGAGGATCTATTTCCAAAGCTGTTAGAGGTACAAAGAGCGGATGTCCTGGCACAGAGCACTTATCAGCAGGAAGAAAAACTGAATGACCTTAAATGTATTGAGGAACTCTATCATAGGATTCTGGAAGAAAAACAGTGCCTGTCCTTAAAGGATCTGGCGGTTACCGGAAGAGATCTGATCCAGGCGGGAATGAAACCGGGGAAAGAGCTTGGGACATGCCTTGGGCAACTTCTGGAGATTGTTCTGGAAGACCCTGAGAAAAATAATAAAGAAGAACTGCTAAAAATCGCCCTGAAATATTAGTGTGCGTTTTTTTAAGATTCACTCCTTCATATTTTAGAATACCCCCGCATAAGATAGAGGGAGTAAGGGATTGGGGGGATTGGAGTGAACGACAGAGGTTTAAAAGTATTAGAACAGTATGACTTAAAGGTGGCCGCTACCAGGAGAGGCCGTGGCTCCTATATCTGTGAGACAGATAAGGGAAAGAAGCTCTTAACGGAGTTTTCCGGTTCGGCAAAAAGACTTGCCTTCCAGAATAAGGTCCTGGCTTTGCTGAAGGAGAACGGTGTTTCAAATGTAGACTACATATTGGAAAATATGGAGGGAAACCTGGTTTCTTATGACAGAGATGAGAATGGGTATGTCGTTAAGGATTGGTTTGAAGGAAAAGAATGCGACACAAAAAATGAAGAAGATATTGCAATTGCCATTAAGAACCTGGCAATGATTCATAAGGTAATGCGCATGGAGGGAACGGATGAGGACATGGTATACCAAGGCGGTGACCTGGCAGCGGAGCTGGAACGCCATAATCAGGAGTTAAAAAAGGTACGTGCCTTTATGCGCAGCAGAAGAGGTAAAAATGCTTTTGAATCCAAGTTTTTGGAAAGCTTTCCGGTATTTTTTGAACAGGCTGAGGATTCTGTCCGGCGCATTAAGGAATCTTCTTATGAGAAACTGCGTCAGGAGTCTCTGAAAAAGGGTCAGTTAATACATGGCAGCTACAATCAGCATCAGATATTAATTGGACGTGATGGTGTGGCAACTACGAATTTTGATAAGTGCCGCTACGATATCCCCATATCAGATCTGTATCAATTCCTGCGTAAAATCCTGGAGAAACAGGATTGGAATATTGCCCTGGGAATGAAAATGCTGGGGGAATACGGAAGTGTCAGGCGGATTTCAGACATGGAAATGGAGCATCTGATGCTCCGGCTGTATTATCCCGAGAAGTTCTGGAAACTTGCAAATCAGTACTACAACATGAATAAAGCATGGATCCCGCAGAAAAATGTCGAAAAGCTGGATATCCTGATGAATCAGCAGGATCAGCGAAATTGTTTCTTAAAAATACTTGAATAATTATTCCTTTTTTCCTGTTTCTATTATATAATGTACCCAGAGACAATTTTCAACCGTTAACGTGGAAAAGCGTCTGTATATTATAAACTTAGGCAGGAGGTAGTACAATGGATTATAAGAGTATTTACGAAGGATGGCTGAGCAATCCATACTTTGATGAAGCCACGAAAGAGGAATTAAAAGGGATTGCAAATGATGAAAATGAAATAAAAGAGCGTTTTTATGCAGATCTCGAGTTCGGAACAGCCGGACTTCGTGGTATTATAGGTGCCGGAACGAACAGAATGAACGTATATACAGTACGGAAGGCTACACAGGGTCTGGCTAACTACATAGCAAGCGTTGGCGGCAAAGAAAAAGGTGTTGCGATTGCATACGATTCCAGGAGAATGTCTCCGGAGTTTGCAGATGAAGCAGCACTTTGCCTTGCTGCAAACGGAATTAAGGCTTATGTTTTTGAATCCTTAAGGCCGACGCCGGAGCTTTCCTATGCAGTTCGTAAACTTTCCTGCATCGCGGGTATTAATATTACAGCCAGCCACAATCCGCCGGAGTATAATGGTTATAAGGTATACTGGGAAGACGGCGCACAGATTACACCGCCTCACGATACCGGTATCATGAACGAGGTAAAGAAGGTTACTGATTACAGTACAGTGAAAACCATGGACAAAGAAGCTGCAAAAGCTGCAGGACTTTATACCATAATCGGACAAGATATTGACGATGCTTATATGGAAGAACTGAAAAGCCAGGTTATCCACTGGGATGCCATTAAAGCGGAACAGAAGAATCTGAAAATTGTATACAGCCCTCTTCATGGAACCGGAAATATTCCGGCGAGAAGAGTATTAAAAGAGCTTGGTTTTGAAAATGTATATGTGGTAAAAGAGCAGGAATTGCCGGATGGGGAATTCCCCACAGTAAGCTATCCGAATCCGGAGGCAAAAGAGGCATTCGAACTGGGATTAAAGCTTGCCAAAGAGGTGGATGCAGATCTGGTGCTGGCTACCGATCCGGATGCTGACCGTCTGGGCGTTTACGTAAAAGATGACAAGACAGGTGAATATATTACGCTTACCGGCAACATGTCCGGATGCCTCCTGGCAGACTATGAAATCGGTCAGAGAGCAGCCGAAAAAGGACTTCCGGAAGATGGCGCTCTGATCAGTACCATTGTTACAACCAATATGGCAGCTGCAATTGCAAAGGCTTACGGTGTTAAATTTATAGAAGTGCTTACCGGATTCAAATTTATCGGACAGCAGATCCTTGGATTTGAAAACAGCGGAAAAGGAACCTATCTGTTTGGATTTGAAGAGAGCTATGGCTGCCTCATCGGAACTCATGCCAGAGATAAAGATGCTATTGTTGCGACTATGGCGCTGTGTGAGGCAGCAGCATATTACAAGAGCAAGGGTAAGACTCTCTGGGATGCTATGATTGATATGTATGAAAAATACGGCTATTACAAAGATGATATTAAGTCAATTACCTTAAAAGGCATCGAAGGGCTTGCCAAGATTCAGGAGATTTTAGAGACCCTGCGTAATGATCCGCCTGCAAAGATTGGAGATTACAAAGTGCTCTCTGCAAGAGATTACAAAAAAGATACCATTAAAAATATGGAAACAGGGGAAGTTACTCCTACAGGTCTGCCGGGTTCCAACGTTCTTTATTACGATTTAAATGACGATGCATGGCTCTGTGTAAGACCGTCCGGAACGGAACCAAAAGTAAAATTCTACTATGGTGTAAAAGGAACATCCCTGGAAGATGCAGACACGAAGTCAGCAGCGCTGGGTGAAAAAGTACTGGCTATGATCCAGGAGATGCTCTAAGATGGACAAGCAGTACAGTTTTGAGGACTATTGCCGGATTATTGCCCGTCTGCGGGGCAAGGATGGCTGTCCCTGGGATCGGGAACAAACCCATGAAAGCCTGAAATCCTGCCTGATTAATGAGTCTGCGGAGGTGCTTGCGGCAATAGATATCTATAATGAAACAGGCGACAGTGAAAACCTCTGTGAAGAACTGGGGGATTTGCTGCTGCAGGTGGTATTACATACCCAGATTGCATCGGAAGAGGGATTATTTTCCATAGAAGATGTAATTCAGCGTGCAGGTGAGAAAATGATCCGCCGTCACCCTCATGTTTTTGCAAGTGAAAATGCCGGAACTTCGGCGGAAGTCCTTGTAAAATGGGAAGATATAAAAAAAATGGAAAAACAAGGAAAATCAATAGAAACAGAAGAAATTCAAAAAAGAGCCTTGACAAAAGCGAAAGCGGAAATGGCACAATATTTGTTGTGAATAAATTCTTAATTCTTGATGAAAACGCCAATAAATAGCGGAAATTCCTTGACAAAATCTGTACGAGAGTTTATAAATAGACATAAGGACTTACTTGCAAGGCGAGTTATAGAGTTCGAAAATATAAATATATTCTGTATAGAACAATAAGAGAAATCAGAGGAGGAATTATTCCATGAACAAAACAGAATTAGTTGCAGCAATTGCTGAAAAGACAGAATTATCCAAAAAAGATGCGGAAAAGGCATTAAAAGCATTTACGGATGTTGTTGCTGAAGAATTAAAGAAAGGTGAAAAGATCCAGTTAGTTGGCTTTGGTACATTTGAAGTGTCTGAAAGAGCAGCTAGAGAAGGAAGAAATCCTCAGACCGGCGAAACAATGACAATTAATGCATCGAAAGCACCTAAGTTCAAAGCAGGAAAAGCATTAAAGGATTTGATCAACGAATAATTCAGAAAAGATAAGATTAGGGGGACTTCGGTTCCCCTTTTTGCTTGATATATTCCAGTAGAAAGGGTATACCGCAGACCTCTCTAAGGTATGCGGGAGGTGTAATTATGAGACTAGATAAATTTTTAAAAGTATCCAGGCTGATCAAGCGCAGAACGGTTGCGAATGAAGCCTGTGATGCGGGCAGAGTACTCATCAATGAAAAAGTGGCAAAAGCTTCCGCAAATGTAAAGGAAGGGGATGTCATTGAAATTCAGTTTGGCACGAAGGCTGTCAAAGTGGAGGTACTGGATGTCCAGGAAACAGTGAAAAAGGATGAAGCGAAGGAACTGTACCGTTATTTGTAGACCAATGTAAACTCCATAAGGGGTTCCTGACCGAATTTGCCTAACGATTTCAGGCATAAAAAATTAAATAGAAAAGCATCTGAAAAAGATGTATAAAACCCCGTTTTGGCTAATATATTAAAAAGAGATATTGCCAGGCGGGGTGATTCTATGGATGAAAAACAGATTGTAAGAGCACATAAGGTGACCATGAGTGGAAGAAAGACAGGAACCATCAGTGGGGTATCGGATGTGCTTTCTTTTGATGAAAATGAGGTGGTTTTAGAAACGGATCTTGGAACTTTACAGATAAAAGGGAAAGAGCTGCATGTGAACCGGTTAACACTGGAAAAAGGGGAAGTAGACATCGAAGGAAAGATAGACAGTCTGATTTATTCCGAAAACGGACATTCCAAGAAACAGGGGGATTCTCTGCTTGGAAGGCTGTTCAAGTAGGCGCTTATGAGTGAAGTAATTCAAAACGAAACATGGTTCTTTCTGACTTCGGTTGCCACAGGGGTTTTACTGGTATTTGCATATGATTTGCTGAGGATCTTAAGAAGGGTCTTCAAACACGGAACAATACTTACCGGATTAGAAGATTTTCTCTATTGGTGTGTGACCGCTTTCGTCATTTTTTGTATGATATATGAAAAAAATAATGGAGCAATTCGCGGATTTGCCATCGCCGGAATTTTGCTGGGTGTCATTTTATATCACGAAAGCGTGAGCGGTTACATTGTCAAGGGGGTATCCACCGCATTAAACTTCATATTTCACTGGGTTTCGACAGCATTCAGCTTCATATTCCGACCTATTTCGAAACTTAAAAAATTCTTAAGAAAGAATTTGGTAAAAACATTGAAATCTGGAAAAAAAGCGGGTAAAATAAGATTACGTAGAAAAAAATGGGGAAAAATTAGTAAGGAAGGGTCATATGCGCAAAAAAAGAAGAGATAGAGGCAGCAACCGCCGGGGTATGGTTTGCATCTCAGCGGTGGTGCTTGTTCTTTTGGTGACACTGTTTGTTCAAAGTAATACTATAAAGCAGAAAAATGCAATATATACAGCACAGGAGGCACAGCTCCAGACTCAGTTAGAGGCAGAGGAGCAGCGTTCGAAGGATATTGAAGACATGAAAGCTTATATGCAGACGAAAGAATATGCAGAAAAGGTAGCCAGGGACAAGCTGGGATTAGTATACAAAGATGAGATACTTTTCAAAGAAGATGAATAGAAGGGGAATCTTTGAATTGAGTCTTATGGAACGTATTTAACGAATTTACACGAAAATTAAAAAAATTTCCAAAAATCAGTTGACAAACGGGAAAGAAGTCGATATAATGGGTATCGTTGTGGCGGAATAGCTCAGTTGGCTAGAGCACACGGTTCATACCCGTGGTGTCGAGAGTTCAAATCTCCCTTCCGCTACTGAAATCAGGCATTATGGATGATCCATAGTGCCTTTTTTGTGTATACGGTTCGGCGTACAGCGCACATTTTGTCAAAAGATTCCTTGTTTTTGATCCTTGTTTTTGACAAATATTTTTCAGGCCCCGGTCTATAATACCACCTTAAGAGCAGAATTTCAGGGAGGTTAAGAACATGGGGGATTTCATCATAGCTGTTCTCGTAGTAAGTGTCTTGTGGATACTATGGGATTTGTTAAAGCTGCTCGTGAGAGAAAAAGAAAAAGGCGAACCGGCGACAGAGTTTGTGAATGGACCGGGTAAGGAAATGATTGGGAAAATAGCGGATTCTTTTCAGGATCTTGCAAATACATTTCACAGTATGCCTTGTCAGAAGGAACGTCTGTCACAGGGTGATGTGAAAGAAATTTTTCATGAAGTACAGGACCGGATATGCAGCCAGTGTGCCATGTGCAGCAACTGCTGGGAGAAGGAACATTACAATACCTACCGCAGGGTCTATGACATCCTTTCCGCTATTGAGGAAGAAGGGGAAGAGATCAGTGCGGACAAGCAGGTAGAATTCATTGAGTACTGCATTCACGGCAGAACTTTTCTGGAAGAAATGGTACAGGTATTTTCAAGGGCCAAGCTGAACCTGCTGTGGAGCAACCGCCTTTTGGAAAACAGGTCCGCTGTTGCAGAGCAGCTCCATGAAACTGCAGATATTGTACGCAAGATATCAGATAATGTCTACGACGTGAAGAATGTGGACGAGGATTTCAGAGAAAAGGTGAAGATGCGCTTGAGGCTGCGGTTTGTGGTGATCAAGGATCTGTGGGTGCTGCCACAGGATCAGGACAGGCAGCAGATATTTATGACCATGAGGTCTATGAAAGGCAGATGTGTCTCTACGAAGGAAATCGGCATTGTGCTCAGTGAGATTTGTAAAAGCCCTATGGTACCGGCTAAAGATTCCCGGATGATGATAAATCGGGAGTACAGTACGGTACTTTTTGTATCGGATACCAAATTCAGTGTCTTAAATGGCGTGGCTAGAGTAACCAGGGATGGAGAAATGATTTCCGGGGACAATTTCGGTTTCCTGAGCAGAGATAACGGGCAGTTGATTATGAGCCTGTCTGACGGTATGGGTTCCGGTATCGGTGCATGCAAAGAGAGTGAAAAAGTGATTGAGCTGCTGGAACAATTCCTGGATGCAGGATTCAATAAGGAAACCGCGGTGAGGATGATCAACTCAGCGCTGGTGCTGCAGGGGGGAATGCAGATGTTTTCCACCATTGACCTGTGTGCAATAGACCTCTACAACGGAAGCTGTGAGCTTATGAAAATCGGTGCGTCCACCACTTTCTTCAAGCGGAATAACTGGGTTGAGTCTGTTACAAGTACAAGCCTTCCGGTGGGGATGTTTCAGACGGTGGATTTTGACTGTACCAGTAAAAAGTTAACTTCAGGAGATTTTATAATCATGATATCTGACGGCGTGCTGGATGCGCTGCCGCCCAAAAATGCGGAAGAGGTGATGAAGGAGCTGATTATGGAGATTCAGACAACGAATGCCAGAGAATTTGCCAAAGCGCTTCTGGAAAGAGTACTTATTTATCAGAATTGCAGGGCAATGGATGATATGACGGTCCTGGTGGGGGGAGTCTGGAAAAAGTAATTGATGCTTGCATTTTCCATAAGTATTCTTTATATTAGTAGTTATATAGCCGGAAGTATTCTATGAAGGATTCTATACCGGCATGAAATACGGGAGAGCCAGGTTTGAAAGAAGAGCGCTTTCAAATTACTAATTAAGGAATAGCGCGGGCCAGCTTGTGCTATTCAGGGGGAGACGCATGCAGAAAGTGTTTCAATATATCCAAAAATATAAAATGATTGAAGAAAATGACAGTATTATAGTGGGCGTATCCGGAGGAGCTGATTCGGTATGCCTGCTTTTTGTACTGCTGGAACTAAGGGAGCGGATTCCTTTTTCTATAAAAGTTGTCCACATTGAACATGGAATTCGTGGACAGGACAGCCTGGATGATGCTGACTTTGTGGATAACCTCTGTAAAGAGAAAGGAATTCCTTTTTATTTATATCCGGCAGATGTGGTAAAAGCCGCACGGGATAAAAAAATATCCGTTGAAGAGGCAGGCAGAGAGGCGAGATATGAGGCATTTGCAGATGTTATGGAACGTTTCGGCGGGAATAAGATTGCGGTAGCACATCATGCAAATGACCAGGCGGAGACTATCCTGTGGAATCTGGTGCGGGGAAGCGGTCTTAAGGGACTGTGCGGAACCAGACCGGTACGGGACTGCATTATACGTCCGCTTTTAGGCACATCCAGAGCAGAAATAGAAGCATATCTGAGAGTGCGGAAGATTCCGTACCGGACAGATAGTACCAATCTGTCCGACGATTATACCAGAAATAAGCTGCGCCTGCATGTTCTTCCCTATCTGGAAAAGGAATTGAATGGGGCGGCAACTGCCCATATAGCAGAAACGGGGAGGCATTTGCAGAAGATTGAAGATTATATGGAAGACGCATCCCGGCGGGAGGCGAAAGACTGCACCTGCATTTCGGAGGGAAGAGCCGTTATTGACACAGCTGAATTTGCCAAAAAGCCGGAGGTCATACAAGAATATATGTTCCGCTTTTGTTTAAAAGAAATGGGCTGCGGGCTGCGGGATATCGGTAGTATCCATATTGATAATCTCATGAAGCTGCAGGATCTTCAGCCCGGGAGAAGGATTCAGCTGCCCGGCGGGTATACTGCGAAACGTCTTCCGGGGCAGATCTGCATTTTCCGTGAAGAAGCAGACCCTGCGGAAAAGGCGGACACAGGGGGCGCGGATTTCGAATTGCAGATTCAGGTGCCCGGGACTTACGTTTGGAATGGAAAACGGGTAACTTTTTCCAGAGAAATATATGAAAACCAAATTATTGAAGAAAAACCATATACGAAATGGCTGGATTATGATAAAATATACAATGCAGTTTCTTTACGCAGCCGCCGGAGCGGGGATTATTTTATTACAAACCGGGAGGGCGGTAAAAAGAAATTAAAGTCTTATTTTATTGATGAGAAGATTCCACAGGATGAGAGAGACCGGATCTTACTTCTGGCGGATGGTTCCCATATCATGTGGATTGTGGGATATCGCATCAGTGAGGCATATAAAGTTACAAAAGATACAAAAATAATATTAAAGATACAAGTGAAGCAGGAGGCAAAGTAATGGAAGATAAGATCCGTGTGTTGATACCGGAAGAAGAGGTAAACAAAAGAGTAAGAGAACTGGGCGAGAAGATTAGTGAGGAATATGCCGGAAAGAAAGTGCATTTAATCTGTGTGTTAAAGGGAAGTGTATTTTTTACCTGTGAACTGGCAAAGAGAATCACGGTGCCGGTAACAATGGATTTCCTGTCCGTTGGAAGCTACGGGGCAGGGACAGAGTCCAGCGGAGAAGTCAGGATCAAAAAGGATCTGGATGAATCTGTGGAAGGCCAGGATATTATCATTATCGAAGATATTATTGACTCCGGCAGGACATTAAGCCGTCTGGCAGAGATCCTGAAAGAAAGAAAACCAAACAGTATGAAAATCTGTACACTGCTTGATAAACCGGAACGCCGTGTCACAGATGTAAGGGTGGATTACGTAGGATTCAATATCCCGGATGAGTTTGTGGTGGGATTTGGTCTTGATTATGCGCAGAAGTACCGTAATCTCCCATATATTGGGGTTGTGGAGCTGTAATGCCACAGAGGCTTACGTGATGTTGTAAAGTACACCATTGCACAAATAATCAAGCCATACACTTCGGCTTATGCAATTCTGTACCAGATTGACAGAGAGGAGATTTAAGGCATTGAATAAGAGTTCAAGAAATTGGGGCATCTACATTATAATTGCAGTGCTCGTAGTTGCGGCATTTATGATGCTGAGGGGCGGATTATCCATGCAGGAGACATACAGCCTCCAGGAATATTCGGCTGCGCTTGACAGCGGTAATGTGGTGAAAGTAGAGATTCACCAGAACAGCCAGGTGCCAACCGGACAGTTATATGTATATTTAAAAGACGGAACAACCAAGAAGCTGAATGTGTCTGACGTAAAGGAGGCACAGGTACAGCTGACAGAAAAGGATGTTCCAACGGTTTTATTTGATATTCCAAAAGAGAGTATGTTTATGACGACTATATTTCCGGTGCTGCTGATGGGCGTTATGATGATTTTCTTATTTAGTATGATGAATCGTCAGGCATCAGGCGGGAATAATAAGATGATGAACTTTGGCAAGAGCCGGGCTACCCTTACCACCCCGGACAGCAAACGGGTTACATTTAAAGAGGTGGCTGGACTGCAGGAGGAAAAAGAAGACCTGCAGGAAATTGTAGATTTCTTAAAGGAACCTAAAAAATATCTTCAGGTTGGTGCCAGAATACCAAAAGGTGTACTGCTGGTGGGCCCTCCGGGAACCGGTAAAACCCTCCTTGCAAAAGCAGTGGCTGGCGAGGCAGGCGTACCGTTTTTCAGTATTTCCGGTTCTGACTTCGTGGAAATGTTTGTAGGTGTGGGTGCATCCCGTGTTCGTGACCTGTTTGGAGAGGCGAAGAAAAACGCGCCCTGTATTGTGTTCATCGATGAGATTGATGCGGTAGCCAGAAGAAGGGGAACCGGAATGGGCGGCGGTCATGATGAACGTGAACAGACATTAAACCAGCTGTTAGTGGAAATGGACGGTTTTGGAGTCAATGAAGGAATTATTGTCATGTCCGCAACCAACCGTGTGGATATACTGGATCCGGCAATTTTAAGACCAGGCAGATTTGACCGTAAAGTAGGTGTTGGAAAACCGGACATCAAAGGCAGGGAAGAAATCTTGAAAGTCCATGCAAATGGAAAACCCCTTGGGGATGATGTGAATCTGGAAATCATTGCACAGACAACCGCCGGATTTACCGGGGCTGACTTAGAGAATCTGTTGAATGAAGCGGCTATTTATGCGGCAAAGGACAGCAGAGGATATATCAAACAGGCAGATATTAACCGTGCATTTATCAAGGTTGGGATTGGTGCGGAAAAGAAAAGCCGCATTATCTCAGAAAAAGAAAAGAAGATTACGGCTTACCATGAAGCGGGGCATGCAATTTTATTCCATCTGCTCCCGGATGTGGGACCGGTGCATACGATATCGATTATACCTACCGGAACCGGTGCGGCAGGCTATACTATGCCTTTGCCGGAAAAGGATGAGATGTTCAATACCAAAGGACAGATGCTTCAGAATATTATCGTTGATCTGGGCGGACGGGTGGCTGAGGAACTGGTACTGGGAGATATTACAACGGGAGCTTCCCAGGATATCAAACAGGCAACCAAGCTTGCCAAGGCTATGGTAACCCAGTTTGGAATGTCTGACCGGGTGGGACTGATCCACTATGGAAGTGATGACGATGAAGTTTTTATCGGCAGAGATCTGGCACATACCAGAGGCTTTAGTGAACATATTGCAACTACCATCGATGAAGAGGTGAAGAGGATTATTGATGATGCCCATACAAAGGCACATTCTATGATTGAGGAGCATATGGAAGTGCTTCACAAGTGTGCAAAACTGTTAATGGAGAAAGAAAAAATTGGTAGGGAAGAGTTCGAAGCACTGTTTTAGTGAAAAGTGCACAAAAATAAGTAAGCAAATTTGTGAAGTTTGTGCACACTTATTTGGACAATAATGATATACTTATCATCGTAAAACCCCCCCCAATACATTATATAGTTTTTGCTACACCCCATAAGAAGAAATACCTTCTCCAAAAAAGACAGCAGATTAATGGCTGTCTTTTTTACTGTTTTGGAGTGTATTTGAAAATTGATGACGCATCTGTCAGAAATTATTTTTTAAACACGCGCCCGGCTGAACGTAAATAAGGCTTGTAGTAACTGTAGGAATGATATAAAATGGAATCAGGATATGATTAAGGAGTGTTATCATGGACATTAACCAATTGGAACGGATACAGAGATCATGGCAGTATGTAATGCGGATGCGGCCTGTTTTTAATATGGAAGCATTATTCAGTGATGAAACAGGGAATTACGTCATGCCAATGGAGCCGGAACCCCATGAGACGGTAACAATTCGCTTTCGAACGGCGAAAAATAATGTGGACGCCGTGTTTTTTATCAGTGGCGCAGACAGGCTTTTGATGCAGTTTGAGGAGAGCCGGGGGGATTTCGACTATTATAAAATTGAAATTACCGTAGGAGAGAATCCAATACACTATTACTTTGAAATACAGACCGGAAAGTTCCGGTGCTTTTATAATAAAAGGGGCGTATCCAGGAATTTACAGGAATACTATGCATTTGCGCTGGTACCTGGATTCAAGACCCCGGACTGGGCAAAAGGCGCAGTGATGTATCAGATCATGGTGGACCGCTTCTATAACGGGGATAAGAGCAATGATGTGGAGGACAGAGAGTATTTCTATATCGGAGATTATGCTTCCGGTGTGAAAGACTGGAATAAACGGCCTGCATATATGGGAATCCGGGAGTTTTACGGCGGAGACCTGCAGGGAGTCATGGATAAGCTGGATTATTTGCAGGACCTGGGCGTGGAAGTTATCTATTTCAATCCCATATTTGTTTCTCCTTCCAATCATAAATATGACATACAGGATTACGATTATATTGATCCCCACTATGGAAAAATTGTAAGTGACGGGGGCCAGGTGCTGGAACCCTGGGATAAGGACAATGCCCATGCAACAAAATATATCAAGAGGGTGACAGACAAAGAGAACCTGGAGGCGAGCAATGCATTTTTTGCAAAGCTGGTAGAGGAAGTGCACAGCCGGGGAATGAGGATTATTCTGGATGGTGTTTTCAACCACTGCGGTTCCTTTAATAAATGGCTGGACCGGGAACGGATCTATGAGAATCAGCCTGGGTATGAAAAAGGGGCTTATATTGATAAAGACAGTCCTTACCGGAGCTTTTTTAAGTTTAACAATGAACATGAGTGGCCTTACAATGCATATTATGATGGCTGGTGGGGACACGATACCCTGCCTAAGCTGGCATATGAAGAATCTGAGAAGTTATATGAATATATTATGCGGATTGCGGGAAAATGGGTTTCCCCTCCCTATAATGCGGATGGATGGCGCCTGGATGTGGCGGCAGATCTGGGATTCAGCAATGAATACAACCACAAATTCTGGAAGGAGTTCCGCAAGGTTGTGAAGAAAGCCAATCCCGATGCGCTGATCCTGGCGGAACACTATGGGGATGCTGGAATGTGGCTCAAAGGGGATGAGTGGGATACGGTCATGAATTACGATGCTTTTATGGAACCTATGACCTGGTTCTTTACCGGAATGGAAAAGCACAGCGATGAATACCGTGAAGATATGCTGGGAAACCATGAAAACTTTGTTGGAGCCATGACCCACCATATGTCCAATTTCCTGGCGCCGTCCCTTCAGGTAGCCATGAATGAGCTGTCAAACCATGACCATTCCCGTTTCCTGACCCGTACCAACCACTGTGTAGGCCGTGTGGCGAATCTGGGATATGAGGCCGCTGAGAACTTTATTAACAAGGCAGTGCTTCGTGAAGCCGTAATTATGCAGATGACCTGGCCCGGAGCGCCTACCATCTATTACGGAGATGAAGCGGGTGTCTGTGGATTCACGGACCCGGATAACAGAAGAACTTATCCCTGGGGCCAGGAAGATCTGGAATTGATCCGTTACCATAAGGAAATGATTCAGATCCATAAAGACAATAAGGTGCTCACCCATGGTTCTTTGAAGTTTTTAGACAGCAGACGCCATTGCCTGAGCTATGGAAGGTTTTCAGCAGATGAGCAGATTATCGTAGTATTTAACAACAGCGATGGGCAGCAGGAATTTTCCATTCCTGTGTGGCAGGCAGATATCGCAAATTCAGACCGGCTGATCCGCCTGATTATGACGGATGAGCATGGGTATACGAAGGAGCCGCTGGTATATGACATCTGCAGAGGCAGCGTAAATGTCAGCATGTCCAGGACTTCTGCAATGATTTTGAAATGTGTGAAAACGGAATGGCCGGATCAGGGGCCGAAGGAGCGGTTTTAACTAGTGCCGCTCGGTTATAAATATATAAAATTAGGAAGAGAAAAGACAGAAGAATCTGTTTTTTCTCTTTTTTTGTTCCGCTTCTGCTGGTGAATGCCCGCGCGCCGCCAACAAGTAAGAAAATTATATATTTCAGACATTTTATTAAATTTCGCTTATTCGTATCATGTGATAATATGTATTTACCGTAAAACAATCCTGGTAGTCCAAAAGGATTAAAGTATGAACCACCGGGAATTTGTAAAGAAAAAGGAGGATACACAATGAAAAAGAGATGGAGAGCATTTGTATCATTGTCAATGGCAGCAGTTATGACGGCGGGCTTATGTGCCGGTTGCGGCGGTTCCGGGAAATCAGGGGCGGGAACAACAGACGGGGGAACACAGGCAGCTGCGGATACCGCAGGAACAGATGCAGCCACCGGAGATGCCGGGGATGCAGGTGAAACAAAAGCGGCAGACGCAGGTTCGGATAACGGCAGCAAAGAGATTATTTTCTGGAATATCGGTACGGAAGACCCGGATAAATCAATTATGCAGTATGCGGTGGATAAATTTAATTCTGAGACACAGTCCGGTTATACGGTTACTTCTGTTCCAACCCAGAATGATACTTACAAAGAAAAACTGGTTATTGCCATGAGCTCCGGGGAATGTCCGGATATGTATACCAGCTGGTCAGGCGGTCCAATGTATGAATACATTGACTCTGGATACGGCCAGCCAATCGACGATCTGTTTAAAGGCAGTAAAGTGGAAGAAAAGGCAATGGATGCAGCAGTCGCACAATCTACCTACAAAGATCATATTTACGCTGTTCCTGTTTTAAATGTATCCATTTCCGGTATTTTCTATAATAAAGAAATGTTTGAGAAATATAATCTGGAAGTACCGAAGACGGTTTCGGAGCTGGAAAAAGTCTGTGATACTTTTGTGGAAAACGGCATCACCCCATTTGCCCTTGCAAATGCTTCCAAATGGACAGGTTCCATGTATTTTATGAGTCTGGCAACCCGTTACGGCGGACTGGAGCCATTCAGCAAGGCTGCGGACGGCACAGGTTCATTTGAAGATGAGTGCTTCAAATATGCAGGTGACAAGATACAGGACTGGGTGAAGAAAGGTTACTTCCCGGAAGGTGTTAATAGTTTAAGCGAAGATGACGGACAGGCAAGACAGCTCATGTATCAGGAGTCGGCGGGAATGTTATTATGTGGTTCCTGGTATACCGGCAACTTCCAGAATGACAGCAAGGAATTCTATGAAAAGATCGGCTGGTTCTCATTCCCGGCAGTAGACGGTTCTGAGGCGGATGCATCGATTCAGATCGGGACAATCGGTGATCAGTTTATTTCCTTTAACTGTACCGATGACAAGTTAAAAGCAGCTTTTGAATGTGCGGAACATTATTACGATGATGAAGCAACGAAGCTAATGGTTGACAAGGGCAAGATCCCGCCGGTAAAAGGTGTGGAATCCCTGATCACAGACCCGGTTGCAAAAGATATTCTGACAGCAGCAAATGACGCATCTTCCACACAGCTGTGGTATGACCAGTACCTCCCGCCTGCAGTAGCAGAAGTGCATAAAGATACCTGCCAGGAGATCTTCGGACTTACCATGACCCCGGATGAAGCGAATAAGAAGCTTCAGGATGCAATGCAGAGTTATCTGGCTGACAAATAGAAGCAGATAACAGCAGAGAAGCAACAACAGAAGCAACAGCGGAAATAACAGCAGAACTAACAGCAGAAATCAGGGGGACTCAAAAACACGATAGAGTCCTCCTTTCAAAAAAAGGAGGTTATTCGATGGATGGTAAAGAGGTTTCCCTGCTGAAACAAAGACAAAGAGCTACCAGGAAGGCAGCAGCCATTTTTCTGGCACCGGTAATAATTTTACTGATCATATTTATTTTTTATCCCATTTTGGATACGTTTAACACCAGTCTTTATAAATGGAACGGGATCTCCTCCGGCAAATCTTTTATTGGACTGGGAAACTGGTCGACTTTGATTAAAGACAGCAGCTTCTGGATTGCCTTTCGAAATAATATTGAGATTATGATCCTTTCTATTGTGATTCAGATTCCCATCGGCCTGGCTTTGGCAACATTTCTGGATTTTGGCGGAAAGAAAATGAATTTATTTAAAGTACTCTGGTTTATTCCTCTGTTAATGTCATCGGTAGCGATTGGTTTCCTTTTTTCTTATGCCCTGGCGACAAACGGCGGGATCATCAGTACAATCTCCAAGGTATTTGGAGGCGGCAACATTGATCTTCTGGGCAATCCCCAGACTGCGTTATTGACGGTTATCGGGGTTATCTGCTGGCAGTTTACACCGTTCTATATGGTTTATTTTATGGCTGCATTCACCAATGTCCCCTATGATGTATTTGAAGCTGCCCGCATTGACGGGGCAACAAGAGGGCAGTATTTTTGGAAAATAGCACTTCCTTTATTAGTGCCATCCATGAAAAGTGCGGCAATTCTGTCTATGGTAGGTTCCCTGAAATATTTTGATTTGATTTATGTAATGACCGGCGGCGGTCCCGGTACTTCTACGGAGTTAATGGCTACCTATATGTATAAACAATCATTCAAGACGTTCAATATGGGATATGGCTCAGCAGTGGCAGGGGGAATGTTTATCCTGATTACACTGGTATCGCTTATTACAATGAAAATATTAAATGGAAAAAAGGAGGCATAATTCATGGATCAATATAAAAAATCAAAATTGAAAAGTGTGGTTTGCTGGGTTATTGCCTTAATTTTTGCCGTATTTTATCTGGTCATTTCATTCATGCCATTTGTGTTTATGGTTTTGAATTCCTTCAAAGAGAAATTTGAAATGCTGGTAAAAGGTATTTTCAGCTTTCCGGATTCGTTTAATGTGGCGAATTATCAGGCAGTATTTGCGGGAAATTTCTGGAAGTTCTTTGGAAATAGTGTGATTGTACTGGCTGTTTCCCTGACGACGTTGTTGTTTATCTCCGCCTGTGCCTCGTATCCTCTGGCGAGATTTAAGTTTAAACTGGCGAATCCCCTTTATGCATTGATTGTGGCGTGTATGTCCATTCCCATACATATTACTTTGATTCCGGTATTCAAGATGTCCCAGAGCACCGGGCTGTATGACAGTATCTGGGCGCTGATCGGACCTTATGTGGCATTTGCGGTTCCTATTTCCGTTTTTATTCTCACCAGTTTTATGCAGGGGATACCAAGAGAGATTGAGGAATCAGCGGAAATAGACGGATGTAATAAATATAAAATGTTTTTTAAAATGATCCTTCCCCTGGCAAAACCCGGCCTGTCAACCCTGGCAATTTACAACGGTGTGAATATGTGGAATGAGTTCAGCTTTGCCTATACCCTGACCCAGTCTACACAGAACAGAACCCTGCCCCTGGCAGTCTGGGAATTCCAGGGACAGTATTCAATGAATACGCCGATGATCATGGCGGTTTTGACACTTACGGTACTGCCGATGATTATCATGTTTATTTTCTTCCAGGATAAGCTGGTAAAAGGAATGACAGCGGGAGCAGTAAAAGGCTGATAATTTCATAAAAATCATAAGACGATTTCACCTCTGGAGCGTGTTGAAAAACAATTTTCAAACACGCCCTGGGGTGGAATCGTTTGTGTACTTTAAAAGAATAAGCAGGTGGTGCGATGTTTAAAAATTTGAGAATATATTTTGAACGCATGAATTTTGACAAAAAGATGAAGTTTTTCCTGTCTATGGCGGTTGTCGTCAGTACGATGTGCATTTTGATCATTTCTACAATTTCTTCTGTAAAATCCGTCCGTGAAAAGACGATGGCACTTGCAATGGAACAGATTAATACCCTGGCGGAAAATTATCAGAATGGCTTGAATAACTACAAGGCAATCGCCTGGTCAATTGTCATGGATAAAAATATACAGGCATATTTAAAATCAAATAATGCCTCCGGCGGTAACACAGACAAAAACAGTGCACCAAGCGGAGAGGAAAAAGCACAGGCTGCCCTGGCACAGGTTGAGAATACCAACAAAGCCACCAATACACTGTCAAATGTGAAAAATCTGCAGTCGAATTTAAATTTCCTGGGGGTGGTATCGGGTAACGGCAGCTATCTGTATAAAGGGGATAATGGACTGGCTGTCACGGGTTTTCTGGAAACCTACCAGGAGGATTTCGACAACAGCAGCTTTGCGGGCTATGGAGAAATGCAGTATACCTATAACAATGCTTATTTCAGGGGCAGCAAGTATACCCTCAATATCTATCAGCCCATCTATGATACCAGCTATGTAGGAAAAAAGCTGGGTCTTCTGTGCATGAATATTAACGAAACAACCCTGATTCAGATCGGCAGTAAAGCTAACCGGAAAATTGATTCCATCACCTGTCTTGTGGGGCTGGAAGGAAATGTTGTGACATCATCCGAACCAGATTCCGTCATGGATGAGGTGGATTATAAGAATCTTCTCACAGGTACGGAGGGGAATTTTAAAGAGTCGGGGAAATTATACCTCTATAAAAGACTGGGTATCTGGGATTTTTATATGGTAATGGTGATTCCGGAATTTGAACTTTACAAGGACAGCATCATGACAATGGCGATGCTCTCCATAGTGATACTGTTTTTAGTGGCAATTGTTTTGGTGCAGAGCAGCCGGATTGTCCACAAGGCATATCAGCCCCTGGATAAGGTGATCAGCAAGATGGACAGCGTATCCGAGGGGAAATTTGACACCCGCATTAAGGAAGAAAAAATGGGAGAGGACTTCCAGAAATTATCCCATGGATTTAATGAGATGATGGACCGTATTGTGGAGCTTATGGAACAGGTAAAGGTAGAGCAGCATCAGATGGAGCAGATTCGTTTTAATGCACTGCAGTCCCAGATACAGCCTCATTTTCTGTATAATACGCTGGATTGTATTCACTGGCAGACCCTTGCCAACGGAGATCTGGAAAGTTCCACCATGGTAAAAGCCCTGGCAAGTTATTACCGGATCTGTCTGAGCAAAGGAAAAGATATTATTCAGCTATCCCAGGAACTGGAACACATCAAAAGTTATCTGACCATCCAGAATATTCGCTATGACCATATCATCCAAAGCGATATTGCTGTTGAGGAATTGTATTTTAAGGTAAAGATCCCCAAAATGACCCTTCAGCCGTTAATTGAAAACTCTATTTATCATGGGCTGAAGATAAAGGAAGGAAAAAAAGGAAAGGTCACCATCCGGGCGCAGCAGGAGGGGGAGGATATCATAATTATTCTGGCTGACAGCGGAACCGGCATGACACCAGAGCAGATTGATGAAATGAATGCTTCTATCCCTCAGTATGATGAATCCTTTGGATATGGGGTGAGAAATGTGAATAAACGGATTGAAATTCTGTATGGAGAGGGGTACGGGCTGCGCTACAGCTGTAATGAGCAGGGAGGCGTCACAGTGCGGATACGCCTGCCTCTGGAACAGGAAATACAGTACAAGGGGGTACTTTAAATGTATAAAGTGTTGATTGTAGATGACGAAAAGATTATTCGGATGGGAATTAAAAATATAATTCCCTGGAATGCCATCGGGTTCCAGGAAGTATTCGCTGCTGCTTCTGGAAATGAGGCATTGAAGATGATAGAAGAGCATATGCCAGATGTTATGATCACAGATATTCAGATGACGGAGATGACCGGTTTGCAGCTGATTGAACAGGTAAAAGCCATAAAGAACGATATGCGTATTGTGGTGCTCACAGGCTATGACAGTTTTGATTATGCAAGGGAATGTCTGAGGATGCAGGTCGTGGACTTTTTATTAAAGCCCATAGATGAGGATCTTCTGACTCAGCTGATGAAAGACCAGGTGGAGTATCTGGATCAGAAGAATCAGGAGAAGAAGCTTGCCAGCCGCATGCAGCGAACCCAGGGGGCATCAGCCCAGATGCAGCTGGAGGAATATATGCGGGATCTGGTACATAACCGTCTGTCAGACTGGATCGGATTTCAGAATCTTCTGTTGGAAAACCGCTATGCAGAGAATCAGAAATTACAGGTTGTAATATTGGTGCCGACCCTGTACGCAGACAATAAGGATATTTCAGAAAATTTCCGTGCCATGTCCATTAAAAATATCTGCATTGGTATGGTAGATTCAAGGGAAGAAGGCATTACCTTCATGGATGACGATGGGAAAATTATACTGGCGTATTTTTCCGGGGAACAGGCGGATGAAACGGTGGAGCGGGTAGAACAGCTGAACCATATCTTAAAAGATGAATTCAACAGTATGCCAAAGGCTGTGATTGGAAGCAGTGTAGAGGGATTTAAAAACCTCTATGTCTCCTATAACGATGCAAAATATCTGCTGGAGCATGAAAAAGAAAATATTCACGAAATTATTCAGTCCTATAATGCCCAGAGCAGAGTTTCTATGTTCCAGCAGATTTACATGGAGTTAAAAAATGTCATGACGGCAAATGTGGGAAACTCGGATTATGTATTAAAAGCATTTCAGACCTTTTGTAAGGCGACAGAGTCATATAATTTATCCAGTGCCTATGTGCGCAGATGCTGCTTTGAGATTGCATCCGTACTGTATTTTTCCTATATCAGCGATTCGGGTGAAGCAACGGACAGTAAAATTAATGCGCTTCTCCAGTCTCTGCTCCATGCCCAGCGGGTGGAAGCCTGCGAGATTACCCAAAATTATATCGTACAGTTGTTCAGCAGGGAAGAGTTAAACATCCACGAGATTGTCTCAAAGGCGAAGAAATATATAGATCAGTATCTGGGGGAAGAGCTGTCTGTGGCAAATATAGCAGCTGACCTCTATATTACGCCCAATTATTTTTCCCGGCTGTTTAAAAAGGTCTGCGGGGAGGGGTGCAACGAGTATATTGTGCGAAAAAGGATTGAAAAGGCAAAATTCTTACTGGAAACATCGAATATGAAGACGGGAAAGATTGCCATGCTGGTTGGGTACCGGGATACGAACTACTTTTCTCTGGCATTTAAAAAACATGCCGGGGTTTCCCCTACGAAGTATAGGGAGAATGTGCGGGTATAAGAACATAAAAGAGAGAATGGAATGGGGGTTCCATTCTCTGAAGAAATTCCTGAAAAACTGCTTGCGTATAAACCGTTACTTTGCTATAATAAACTTACCAGCGGCAGAAAGCCGCACCATTTCTAAGATTCTGATATAAATTCCAAGGATTCTTAACAGTACGGTTCCGTACAATATTCCATTATCCTAATTAACACACTCCAGGTATATGCATTAATATTTAAAAACAGCTATTTGTAAGCGGGGTGTTATTTCATGATTGAAGTTTGAGTGCAGTGTTTTGAGGTGCCTGTTTTCTGCCGGAAAATATATAAAGATATGGAGGCAGTAGAATGAGGGACTTAAAAAATAAGGATAGGCTCCATAAAAAGCAGCATTTATGGGGGAAATACCGGATCAACAGAAAGTATAAGGATCGGCTGTTCCGGTTAGTATTTCAGGAAAAAAAGGATTTGCTGCAATTGTATAATGCAATTAATCACACCGATTATCAGGATGAAACGGGGCTTCAGATTAATACACTGGATGATGTGGTATATATGAGGATGAAAAATGATGTATCTTTTTTGATCGGTAATATGCTGAATCTCTATGAACATCAGGCTACTTTTAATCCGAATATGCCACTGAGAGGACTGTTTTACTTTGCAGAACTGCTTCAGGGATTTCTGGCGGAGAACGGGCATGACATTTACAAAAGTACACTGGTTAAGATTCCGCTTCCACAATATATCGTATTTTATAATGGTATGCAGGAAGAACCTGACAGAAGGGAATTATATTTATCAGATGCCTTTTTCAACCACCAGAAAAAGGCACAGGCAAGTCTGGAATGTAAAGTAGTGATGCTGAACATTAATCTGGGTCACAACAGAAAGCTGATGGAAAAATGCAGAAAATTAATGGAGTATGCCTGTTTTGTATCGAAAATGCGAGCATACCTGACGGAAATGTCATTGGAAGATGCAGCGGACAGAGCAGTTGCTGAGTGCATTGCAGAGGGAATTCTGGCGGACATACTGAAAAAGAATCAGGGAGAGGTGAAGCAAATGATTTTAACGGAATATGATGAAGACTGGCACATAGAGAATGAAAAAAGAGATAGTTTTGCGGAGGGAATGGAGCTTGGACAGCGTAAAGGCATGGAAATTGGAGTTCAAAAAACGAAAGAGGAAGCCGTAAGGATTATGATTGCAATCTGTCAGGAATTTTATTTATCTCCGGGTGAGATAAAAGCAAAAATCAAAGACAAGTATCACATGACAGACAGTGAAGCGGCAGCAGCATTAGAAGCATATGAATCCCACGATAATTCCACTACATAGGAGGAGGAACAGATAATGAAACAGGATAATATTTTATAGATAATGGTCATTTTATTTAATGTTTTTCAACTTTCCCCTGTGTTATAGTGTTACTAACTTAAAATCTTATGAGCGCGAAGACGCAGAGGGAGAACTGTATGGGAGAATATATTCAAATTGATCATATTGACCAGCTGCTGACGCACCAGGGGAAATAAAACGAGTCTCTATTCTGATTGCAGCAAAAGAGCTGGCATATTATAATACAGAAGAAAGAACATGGATCGTAGAGGCTGCTGATTATGTTGCTTATATTGGGAAATCATCGGCGGCAGCGGATCTTCTATGCGTGGGAATTCAGATTGTTGAAGCAGAAAATATGTGATAATGTTGGAGGATATTTATGAGAAACAGAGAAGAAGCAAGAAAGAAAGCAAAAGAACTGGTAGCACAGATGACACTGGAAGAAAAAGCCTCACAGTTAAAATACGATGCGCCGCCAATTAACAGATTAGGCGTTCCGGCGTATAACTGGTGGAATGAAGCACTGCACGGTGTTGCCAGAGCAGGAACAGCAACCAGTTTTCCTCAGGCAATCGGCATGGCAGCCATGTTTGACGATGAGATGATGAAAAAAATTGCGGATACCATTGCCACAGAGGGACGTGCGAAATACAATGCATATTCCGGGAAAGGGGATCGGGATATATATAAAGGTCTTACTTTCTGGTCTCCCAATGTGAATATTTTCCGGGATCCCAGATGGGGAAGGGGACATGAAACCTATGGAGAAGATCCATATCTGACCAGCCGTCTGGGCGTTGCGTTTGTAGAAGGGCTGCAGGGTGACAAAGAGGTAATGAAAACAGCAGCCTGTGCAAAACACTATGCTGTACACAGCGGACCCGAAGCATTGCGCCATGAATTTAATGCAGTGGCGAGTAAAAAGGATATGGGAGAAACTTATCTTCCGGCATTTGAAGCACTTGTGAAAGAAGCAGAGGTAGAGTCTGTGATGGGAGCTTATAACCGGACAAATGGAGAACCCTGCTGCGGAAGCAACACTTTAATACGTGATATCTTAAGAGACCAGTGGGGATTCCAGGGACATTTCGTATCAGATTGCTGGGCAATAAAGGATTTTCATGAAAATCACAGAATTACTCAGGACGCAAAAGAATCAGCAGCAATGGCGCTGAAAGCAGGATGTGATGTGAATTGCGGAAATACATACCTGCATATTTTAAAGGCTTATCAGGCAGGTCTGGTGACAGAAGAGGATATAACCCAGGCAGCAGAGCGTTTGTTTACAACCAGATTTCTTCTGGGATTATTTGATGGAAGTGAATATGATGATATTCCATATGAAGTTGTGGAATGTAAAGAACATATACAGCTTGCCAGAGATGCAGCCAGAAAAAGCGCTGTTTTATTAAAGAATAACGGCGTGCTGCCCCTTAAGAAGAGAGAGATAAATACAATTGGTGTAATCGGACCAAATGCTGACAGCCGGGTGGCACTGATTGGAAATTATCATGGTACGGCATCCAGATACATTACGATATTAGAAGGCATTCAGGATGAAGCAGGTGATGATATCCGCGTTCTGTATTCCGAAGGCAGCGGCCTCTGGAACCGTAAGGTGGAAGGTCTGGCATGGGATCAGGATAGAATATCAGAGGCACAGATTGTTGCCGAACACAGTGATGTGGTAATACTGGCAGTCGGTCTGGATGAAACGCTGGAAGGGGAAGAGATGGATCAGGGGAATCATGTGGGTTCCGGGGATAAGGAGGATCTGAAGCTTCCGGCTGTGCAGATGGAGTTGATAGAAAAAGTCCTGGAAATCGGCAAACCGACGATTGTGGTGCTGTTGGCAGGAAGTGCAATTGATTTAAGTTATGCGGATGAACATGCAGATGCAATTCTGCAGGCATGGTATCCTGGTGCAGGCGGAGGAGAAGCAATTGCCGACCTGTTATTCGGAAAAATATCCCCATCCGGGAAACTTCCGGTAACGTTCTACCGGGATCTGGAACATATGCCGGGATTCGAAGATTACAGTATGGAGAACAGAACCTACCGGTATATGGAAGAAGATGCGCTGTATCCATTTGGATACGGACTCACTTATGGAAATGTAGAAGTGGAAGAGGCCGGATTTACCATTATGCCAAAGAAAGAGCAGGACTTTGAAGTAGAAGTAACTCTCACAAACCGGGGAGGCACTGCGGTAGAAGAGGTTGTTCAGCTATATATCAAAGATACAAAATCTGCGCTGGCTGTTAAAAATTATAGCCTGTGTGCATTCCAGCGTGTGGCACTGGGAGCAGAAGAAACGGTAAAAACAACACTGAAGGTCCGGGCATCGGCTCTGGAAGCAATAGATGAAGAGGGCAGAAGAGTGCTGGACAGTGACGAGTTTACTCTATATGCGGGAATTTCTCAGCCTGACCGCAGAAGTATACAGCTGATGCACAGCTCACCTGTAGAATTGCTGATAAGGCTGTAGTTTCTGACAGGCTCCAGAGCAGAAAAGAGGTATAGTGTGAAAGAAAGTCGTGGACAGCCAGAAAATGGCGCACTTAAACAAGCTATC
>OASR01000031.1_pt1 | contig 119743 bp, 101 predicted proteins | sample 1475751 | NCBI WGS metagenome assembly OASR01 (sample SAMEA2579907, study PRJEB22360) | human gut metagenome | biome: human gut; feature: human-associated habitat; material: faeces | place: Denmark | collected 2008/2010 | reverse complement strand
TAGTGATTGCAGCGGTCAGCGTTGTTTTACCATGGTCAACGTGGCCGATAGTACCAACGTTAACGTGCGGTTTTGTACGTTCAAATTTTTCTTTAGACACGGCTATATTCCTTACTATAGTGCTCTCCCCTTCTGGAGAGAGCACGGGACTTTGGTTTTAACCCTGCGGCTTATTTACCACGGGCTTCGATTACGGCCTGAGCAACGTTGTTCGGCGCATCATCATACTTCAGGAACTCCATGGAGTAAGAAGCACGACCTTTGGTCAGAGAACGCAGCTGAGTTGCATATCCGAACATTTCAGACAGCGGAACTTCAGCGTGGATCACAACGCCAGTCACGTTGGATTCCTGACCGCGCAGCATACCGCGACGACGGCTAAGGTCACCGATAACGTCACCAGTGTTCTCTTCCGGAGTTTCTACTTCAACCTTCATGATCGGCTCAAGCAGAACTGGTTTCGCTTTCTTAAAGCCATCTTTAAAGGCAATAGAAGCGGCCAGTTTAAACGCCAGTTCAGAGGAGTCAACGTCGTGGTAAGAACCGAAGTGCAGACGCACGCCCAGATCAACTACCGGGTAACCAGCCAGAGGACCCGCTTTCAGCTGCTCCTGGATGCCTTTATCAACGGCCGGGATGTATTCGCCAGGAATTACACCACCTTTGATGTCGTTGATGAACTCATAACCTTTCGGGTTAGAGCCCGGCTCCAGCGGGTACATGTCGATAACGACGTGACCATACTGACCGCGACCACCAGACTGTTTAGCGTGTTTACCTTCGATATCGGTAACTTTCGCGCGAATCGCTTCACGGTAAGCAACCTGAGGTTTACCGACGTTCGCTTCAACGTTGAATTCACGCTTCATACGGTCAACGATGATGTCGAGGTGCAGCTCACCCATACCGGCGATGATAGTCTGGTTAGATTCTTCGTCAGTCCATACGCGGAAAGACGGGTCTTCTTTAGCCAGACGGCCCAGAGCCAGACCCATTTTTTCCTGGTCAGCTTTGGTTTTCGGTTCAACAGCGATAGAGATTACCGGCTCAGGGAATTCCATACGCTCCAGAATGATTGGCGCATTAGGATCGCACAGAGTGTCACCCGTAGTTACGTCTTTCAGACCGATAGCAGCAGCGATATCGCCCGCGCGAACTTCTTTGATCTCTTCACGTTTGTTAGCGTGCATCTGTACGATACGACCGAAACGCTCACGTGCAGCTTTCACGGAGTTCAGGATGGTATCACCAGAGTTAACCACACCGGAGTACACGCGGAAGAAGGTCAGGTTACCCACGAACGGGTCGGTAGCGATTTTGAATGCCAGAGCAGCAAACGGCTCATCATCGCTAGCGTGACGCTCAGCCGGAGTATCTTTACCGTCGTCCAGGATACCGTTGATCGCAGGTACGTCAACCGGGGATGGCAGGTAGTCAACTACCGCATCCAGCATTGCCTGAACACCTTTGTTCTTGAACGCAGAACCACAGGTTACCAGGATGATTTCGTTATTCAGAACACGCTGACGCAGAGCAGTTTTAATCTCTTCTTCAGTCAGTTCTTCACCACCCAGGTATTTCTCCATCAGCTCTTCAGAAGCTTCAGCAGCGGACTCGATCAGGTTCTGGTGCCATTCTTCGGCCAGTTCCTGCATGTCTGCCGGGATATCTTCGTAAGTGAAGGTTACACCTGCATCTTCTTCGTTCCAGTTGATGGCTTTCATTTTCACCAGGTCAACAACACCGGTGAACGCTTCTTCAGCGCCAATCGCCAGCTGCAGCGGAACAGGGTTCGCGCCCAGACGGGTTTTGATCTGACCAACAACTTTCAGGAAGTTCGCACCCATACGGTCCATTTTGTTAACGAACGCAATGCGCGGAACTTTATATTTGTTTGCCTGACGCCATACGGTTTCAGACTGAGGCTGAACACCACCAACTGCGCAGTAAACCATTACTGCACCATCAAGCACACGCATGGAACGTTCTACTTCGATAGTGAAGTCAACGTGCCCCGGGGTGTCGATGATGTTTACGCGATGCGGTTCATACTGCTTAGCCATACCTGACCAGAATGCAGTAGTCGCTGCGGAGGTGATAGTAATACCACGCTCCTGCTCCTGTTCCATCCAGTCCATGGTGGCAGCGCCGTCATGAACTTCACCGATTTTGTGGTTTACACCGGTGTAGAACAGAATACGTTCGGTAGTAGTAGTTTTACCGGCGTCGATGTGCGCACTGATACCGATGTTACGGTAGCGTGCGATGGGTGTTGTACGAGCCATTTGATTCCTCGTTATTTCTTTAGGCGTTCAGTTAAGTTATCCAAAACGGGCGACTTACCTGAAGCGCCCGTCTGGTGACTATGACTCCGAAGGGATTACCAACGGTAGTGTGCGAACGCCTTGTTGGCTTCTGCCATACGGTGAACGTCTTCACGTTTCTTAACTGCAGTACCTTTGTTGTCTGCAGCATCAGAGAGTTCGTTCGCCAGACGCAGAGCCATGGATTTATCACCACGTTTACGAGCAGCTTCAACGATCCAACGCATTGCCAGAGCATTACGACGAACCGGACGGACTTCAACTGGAACCTGATAAGTAGAACCACCAACGCGGCGAGACTTAACTTCTACAGTCGGGCGCACGTTGTCGAGAGCGACTTCGAAAGCTTCCAGTTCATTTTTACCAGAGCGCTGAGCCAGGGTCTCCAGCGCGCTGTATACGATTGCTTCTGCAGTAGATTTTTTACCATCTACCATCAGGATATTTACAAATTTAGCCAGCAGTTCTGATCCGAACTTAGGATCCGGCAGGATTTTACGCTGACCAATGACGCGACGACGTGGCATGGAAATACTCCGTTGTTAATTCAGGATTGTCCAAAACTCTAAGAGTTTAGTTTGACATTAATATAAAACGTTTGGCCTTACTTAACGGAGAACCATTAAGCCTTAGGACGCTTCACGCCATACTTGGAGCGAGCTTGCTTACGGTCTTTAACGCCGGAGCAGTCAAGCGCACCACGAACGGTGTGGTAACGAACACCCGGAAGGTCTTTAACACGACCGCCACGGATCAGGATCACGGAGTGCTCCTGCAGGTTGTGACCTTCACCACCGATGTAGGAGGTGACTTCGAAACCGTTAGTCAGACGCACACGGCAAACTTTACGCAGTGCGGAGTTAGGTTTCTTAGGAGTGGTGGTATATACACGAGTACATACGCCACGTTTCTGCGGGCAGGCTTCCAGCGCCGGCACGTTGCTCTTTGCAACTTTGCGCGCGCGTGGTTTGCGTACCAGCTGGTTAATTGTTGCCATTAAATAGCTCCTGGTTTTAGCTTTTGCTTCGTAAACACGTAATAAATCGCCTCATATAATATGAGGACGCAGAATTTTAGGGCGGTGCCGAAAAGGTGTCAAGAAATATACAACAATCCCGCCATTACCAGGCCAACTGACCCGTATGTTTGACGGTCAGTCTGACGAACTCAGTATAGCTAACCCTGATGACGCTGTCCGCAATTTGACCAGCCAGCCCGCGGGCTTCGATATCTTCTTGCAGAGCGTAGATAGAAATGGGGGCAGATTGCAGGATTTCAAGGAAACGCCCTTCCGCGATGGCGGCGATAACGCCGTCCGACAGCAGGAGAAGATCGTCACCCTCTTTTATCAAACGGCGCATCGTCGCCATATCAGCGTGCCAGGGGGAAGTGCTTAGCGTATGGAGCATTCAGGCCTCAGAAACGCAGTATCACGTTAAAATCATCAAGCCGGGCGCGCAGAGCCTCTGGCTCCAGCCATTCACCGTCAACGACCCACGGCGTAGCAGAATTCAGGCCGCGCTCCCGTGCTGAAGCAGCGCAAATCCAGCACTGTTCGATATCGTATAGCGATAAGAGTTTGAAGGTAGAGATATAGTCGCGCGCCAGCACCGCGGCAGGCCGCTGCTCTGAAAGCAGCTGAAATACGCCATCGCCCACGAAGAAAACGCCGATCTCTTCCGTTAGGGCTGAGGTTGCCAGCAGGGCATCCAGCCCTTCCCTGCCCGATGCTGAACCATGGGGCGCAGACGAAAAAATAAAGGCTACGCGTTTCATCAGAACTGCACCATGCGATCGCAGGTTAACGCGGCTTCCGCCAGCGCGCCCAAGCCACTCAAGGTAAAACCCGGCTGCAAATTATGCGCAGGCAAACTCAGCTGCCTGGCCTCCTGTTCATCAGTGATTCCACGGCGTAAAGCTGCGGCTACACAGATATGCAAGGAAACAGCGTGCTCCTCATGCAGCGCCTGCCAGGCCCGAACCAGATCAAACTCGTCGCTGGCGGGAGCCGTAAGCTGATTCGCGTTGTAGACGCCTTCACGATAGAAAAAGATGCTGAGCAGCTCGTGCCCCTCCTGCAAAACGGCGCGGGCAAACTGTAATGCGCTGCTGGCCTGCTGGGTACCGTAAGCGGGGCCCGTCACCGTAATGGCAAAGCGCATTATTTATCCAGCCCCTGGAAATCTCCGCTTTTGAACTGACGAATGTAGAGATAAACCGTGTGCTTAGAGATGTTCAGCCGATCGGCTACCTGGTTAATGGCATCCTTGATATCAAAGATCCCTTTCTCATAGAGGTTCAGGACGATCTGCCGATTTTTGGCGTTGTTAGAAACGTTACGGTCAGCGTTCACCTCTTCAATTGTGAACTCAAGCGTCTGGGCAACCAGATCGTCAACCGATGAAGCAAAGTTGACCTGCGAGTTTACCTCCGTCGTTTCCGGCGGAATAAAGGTGCTCATTATTTGTGAGAACGGCACATCAAGATTCATGTTGATGCACAGCAGGCCGATAACCCGATGGTCACGGTTGCGGATGGCGATTGTGACCGATTTCATCAGCACACCGCTTTTTGCGCGGGTAAAATAGCATTTGGAAACGCTGCTATCGGCTCCAGTCATATCGTGCAGCATGCGCAGCGCAAGGTCGGTAATTGGCGAGCCGATTTGTCGGCCGGTGTGTTCACCGTTGGCGATACGAATAGCGGAACATTTTAAGTCCTGCAATGAGTGCAATACGATTTCACAGTGGGAACCGATGAGCATCGCTAACCCGTCCACTACCGCTTCATAGGATTTGAGGATATCGAAGTCGGTCTGGTCAAAAGGACGTTGATCCAGTAAATCAAGCTCACTGGTCTCGTTGGTTAAAAGCGACCTGGACATGAAAAAAAGCACTCCTTTTCAGGAGCCTGTCGTTATCGTCAGGGCAGGCTCATCATCATTATTAATCTATCTAAAGTAATACAGCGCCTGAGGTTCTTTCCAGTTTTAATTATATCTGCCCGCAATAAAAAAGCCGCCGCCCCTGGAGGCGGCGGCTTAAAACCGATTACTTCTTAGCGTCAGCGGCAGGGGCTTCAGCGGCTGCTTCAGGCTTGGCATCCGCTTTCGGGGCCGGTTTAATATCCAGCAGCTCTACATCAAATACCAGAGTAGAGTTCGCCGGGATGCCCGGTACGCCGGTTTTGCCGTAAGCCAGATCCGGTGGAATGACCAGCTGGATTTTACCGCCTTTCTTGATGTTCTTCAGGCCTTCGGTCCAGCCTGGGATCACGCCGTCCAGGCGGAAGGAAAGCGGCTCGCCGCGGGTGTAGGAGTTATCAAACTCTTTACCGTCGATAAGCGTACCTTTGTAGTTAACCACAACGGTATCGCTGTCTTTCGGCGCTTCACCGGTACCCGCTTTTTCGACTTTGTAGAGCAGGCCAGATTTAGAGGTTTTCACGCCTTTCTCTTTCGCAAAGGCGTCACGGTAAGCTTTGCCTTTCGCTTCATTCTCAGATGCGTCTTTTTCCATTTTCTGCTGAGCAGCCGTTTTTACGCGGGTTTCAAACGTCTGCAGAGTCTGTTCGATCTCCTGATCGGACAGTTTGCTCTTATCAGCAAAAGCGTCCTGAACACCGGCGATCAGCTGATCTTTATCTAATTTGATGCCCAGTTTTTCTTGTTCTTTCAGGGAGTTTTCCATGTAACGTCCCAGCGATGCACCCAGCGCATAAGCAGATTTCTGATCGTCATTTTTGAATGCCGATTTGCTGTCCGTTGCGGGTGCCGCTTTCGCTGTCGTCTCAGCAGCGAAGCTCAGCGGTGCATTCAGGGCGACGGCCATTGTGGTCGCCAGCAGCGTTACTTTAAACAGTGATTTCATCCATTTCTCCAGGGCCGGGGCATCTCACCCCAGGGTTATCGTAAAAAACAAAAAACGTACTATAGAACGTTGCAGAACAAATCAACATACAGACGTACCTGAATATCGCCTCATTTCAGACTATTTTTGTATGAATTAGTTTCCCGTCAGACGTAACGATGCTGCGCGGATGCTGAAACTTCAGTAGAATCCGCCCGCAGGATAAGACAGAAGAGGTTACTCATGCACGATAGCACTTTAGAGACTCGCCTTGCGGAGCTGGAGAGCAGACTGGCGTTTCAGGAAATCACTATTGAAGACCTCAACAAAACCGTCACCGCCCACGAGATAGAAATGGCAAGGATGCGCGAACATATGCGCCTGATGGTGGAAAAATTGAAAGCGACTCAGCCATCCCACATGGCTTCACAGGCGGAAGAAACGCCTCCTCCGCATTATTAAGACGTAAAAAAAGCGGGTCTCCCCGCTTTTTTCTATTCCGCAACGCGAGCGTAGCGGAATTAATGACAACCGCAGCCGCCGTTACCGCCGCAACCGCCTTTGCCGTGTTCGTGGCCATGGTCATGGCCGTGACCGCCGCAGCAACCGTCGTGATCGTGGTCGTGGCCATGATCGTGGCCGTGAGCACCGTGTACATGACCATGCTCCAGCTCTTCCGCCGTTGCTTCGCGAATCGCGACGACTTCAACGTTGAACTTCAGATTCTGACCAGCCAGCATGTGGTTACCGTCAACAACAACGTGTTCGTCACCCACTTCGGTGATTTCTACCGGTACCGGACCCTGATCGGTTTCCGCCAGGAAGCGCATGCCCACCTGCAGCTCATCAACGCCCATAAATACATCTTTAGGTACGCGCTGAACCAGGTTTTCGTCGTACTGACCGTACGCGTCGTTAGCGCCGACTTCGACGTCAAATTTGTCGCCTACGTCGTGGCCGTCCAGCGCGTTTTCCAGGCCGGAAATCAGGGAACCGTGACCATGCAGGTAGTCAAGCGGCGCGCTTACCGGAGACTCATCAACCAACACACCGTCTTCTGTACGTACCTGATAGGCCAGGCTGACCACCAGGTCTTTTGCTACTTTCATGATATCTCCTGAGCATGGGAAGAATAGTGGCGCAGATTGTAGCGGAATTCTGCAGCCGTGTACCCTCTAGCTTAAAAAAAGCCGATAGATAACGCTAGTCCGGATGAAAAATGCCTATCACTTGCTCTTCTTTGCGAACATGCTCGCGAACCTCTTTATCCGCCTCACGCATCTGGTGCCCGCACTTAACGCACTCAACAATATCGACATTATTCTCACGCCACATCGCCAGTGAATCCTGAGCCTGGCACGCCGGACATTTCGCACCGGCAATAAAACGTTTACGCACAGCCATATTATTTACCTTTATTCAAATTCATCCCAGCCGTCTAACTGCCTGCTCTCTTTTTGCATCTCACGCTGAAAGATCTCCTCCAGCTCGCGTCTGGCTTCCCGCACGCGGGATATCTGCAGGGTATCACTATGCACCGGCATTAACTCGCGTAGCATCCGCATATCAAGGCGCCGAAAGTGCAGCTGAGCGCGCTGCGCCTGATGGGGATGCATGCCCAGCGAGATCAGCGCTTTTCGTCCCAGCTCCAGCGCGCTGGAGAAGGTTTCGCGAGAAAATTGCGCCACTCCCGCCTGCAGCAGCTCATGGGCCTCAACGCGTCCCCGCGCTCGCGCCAGAATATGCAGATGTGGAAAGTGTTGTTGACACATCTCCACCAGCTTCATGGTATCTTCCGGCTCGTTACAGGTAATTACGATCGACTGCGCGTCTTCGGCTCCCGCTGAGCGCAGGAGCTCCAGCTGCGTCGCATCGCCAAAATAGACTTTATAGCCATATTTACGCATCAGATTGACCGCGCTGATATCGCGCTCCAGTACCGTGATACGCATTTTGTTCGCCATCAGCAGACGGCCGATCACCTGACCGAAACGACCAAAACCCACGATAATGACCTGCGGTTTGTCATCTTCAACCCACGGCGCCTCACCCTCTTCTTCGGGTTGATTCAATCGCCGCGAAAGCACTTTATCGATGAGCGTCATCAGCAGCGGCGTGGTCATCATCGACAACGTCACCGTCACCAGCAACAGGGCCATCTGATCGTTTTGAAACAGACGAAGCGAAGCGGGGAGTGAAAACAGCACAAAGGCGAATTCCCCTCCCTGGCTCAGCACGCCGGCAAACTGCACCCGTTCCGAACTGCGCAGGCCGTATACCCGCGCCAGAAGATACAGGACGAGACCTTTTACCGTCACCAGCACTGCGACGCTGACCACAACCCACAGCAAATGGGTATAAAGCACTCCAAGATTCAGCGCCATGCCAACGGAAATAAAGAACAGACCGAGGAGAAGCCCTTTAAACGGATCGATGGCGATTTCCAGCTCGTGGCGATACTCACTCTCTGCCAGCAGAACGCCGGCGATAAAGGTCCCCAGCGCCATCGACAAACCGAGCGCATCCATAAACAAAGCCGATCCGAGCACCAACAGTAGCGTCGCGGCGGTGAAGACTTCCCGCACGCCGGATCCGGCGATAAAACGAAATACCGGCCTCAGCAGATAACGCCCGCCGACCAGCATTCCGCCGAAAGCCAATACCTTCATCCCTATGGTGAGCCAGTTAAAATGGTCGTCACCAGAACCCGCAAGCAATGGAACCAGCGCCAGGGCCGGGATCACGGCCAGATCCTGAAACAGCAATACGGAGAAACCCAGCTGTCCGGATTCGCTGCGGCTCATGCCCTTCTCACGCATCAGCTGCAGCGCCATCGCGGTGGAAGACATCGCCAGCCCAATCCCGCCGACCACCGCAGCGCGCCATGAGAAGTCGCTCAGCATAAGCAAACCGCCAAGAATGAGCGCGCTGAAGGCGACCTGAGCGGCCCCGACGCCGAAAATGGAGCTTCTCAGCCGCCACAGTTTGGACGGATTCAGCTCCAGTCCGATGATAAACATCAGAAAGACGACGCCTAATTCTGAGAAGTGAAGAATTTCATCCACATCGCTGATGAACCCTAATCCCCAGGGGCCGATGGCGATACCGGCCAGCAGATACCCCAGTACGGCGCCAATACCCAGCCTCGCCGCCAGCGGTACCGCCACCACGGCGGCAAACAGAAATAACACCCCGGCCAGCAGTAAATCAGCTCCCGCCATTTGGACCTCCAGCCGTTACAGGATTAGCCAGCCAATCGCGGTAGGCGCGAGCGCGGCTTTTCAGGTCTTCGGGAGATTGCCGACGCGCCCAGTAGACGATAATCGGGCTCATCCAGTGCATACGGCACATGCCGGCAGTCAATTCAAAAGGGCGGAGAATGTCATTCATCGGATAACGATGGGCATCGCGCCGGTAGGCGCTCTCCGGCTCGCCGGTAGTAATGACGCTACGCCAGTACTTTCCCGCCAGCTGATTCCCTCCCGCCCCGCTGGCGAAGCCGCGGCTGAGCACCCTGTCCAGCCACTCTTTCATCAGCGCCGGGCAGCTCCAGGTATAGAGCGGATGCTGGAAAACAATCACCTCATGCTGGCGCAGGAGATCCTGCTCCCAAGCGATATCAATAAAAAAATCCGGATAGTGCGCGTAGAGATCGTGCACGGTCACATTCGACAACTGTAAGGCCGGTTCAAGCAAAACCCGGTTGGCCACGGAATCCTGAGATTCTGGGTGGGCATACAGCAGCAAAACTTTCGCTGTCTGAGACATCTTTCCCCTCCCGAACGTCTTCTGGCGGCCTGTGCAGCGGCTGCGTCCCGACGCAACCAGAATGACTTTGTGTATCATCTTCATTTTGGGCTACCATTGCGGCCCGGTTGAGCGATTCGCTCCACACTACATTATCATAATGACAAATTAACATAGTCAGAACATACGGCGCCTTATGATTGTTTTCTCCTCCTTACAAATTCGTCGCGGCGTACGCGTCCTGCTGGACAACGCCACCGCTACCATCAACCCAGGGCAAAAAGTCGGCCTGGTGGGTAAAAACGGCTGCGGTAAATCCACGCTGCTTTCGCTTTTGAAAAACGAGATTAGCGCCGACGGCGGCTCGATGACCTTCCCCGGCAGCTGGCAGCTGGCCTGGGTTAACCAGGAAACGCCTGCGCTTGCGCAGCCGGCTATTGACTATGTTATTGATGGCGATCGCGAATTCCGCAAGCTGGAGGCGGATCTGCACGCGGCCAACGAACGTAATGACGGTCATGCCATCGCGACGGTACACGGTAAGCTGGACGCCATCGACGCCTGGACCATCCGCTCGCGTGCGGCCAGCCTGCTCCACGGGCTCGGTTTCAGCAACGAACAGCTTGAAAGACCGGTGAGCGACTTTTCCGGCGGCTGGCGTATGCGCCTTAACCTCGCTCAGGCGCTGATTTGCCGTTCCGATCTGCTGCTGCTTGATGAACCGACGAACCACCTCGATCTCGACGCGGTCATCTGGCTGGAGAAATGGCTCAAAGGCTATCCGGGGACCCTGATTCTGATCTCCCACGATCGCGACTTTCTCGATCCGATCGTCGACAAAATTATCCATATCGAACAGCAAACGATGTTCGAGTACACCGGCAACTACAGCTCATTTGAAGTGCAGCGCGCGACCCGCCTTTCGCAGCAACAGTCGATGTACGAAAGCCAGCAGCTGCGCGTCGCGCATTTGCAGAGCTACATCGACCGTTTTCGCGCTAAAGCCACCAAAGCTAAACAGGCGCAAAGCCGTATCAAAATGCTCGAGCGCATGGAGCTCATCGCGCCTGCCCACGTGGATAACCCGTTCCACTTTAGCTTCCGCGCGCCGGAAAGCCTGCCCAATCCGCTGCTGAAGATGGAAAAGGTTAGCGCCGGCTATGGAGAGCGGGTGATTCTCGACTCAATCAAGCTGAATCTGGTTCCCGGTTCGCGCATTGGTCTGCTGGGGCGCAACGGCGCCGGTAAATCGACGCTGATTAAACTGCTGGCCGGTGAGCTACAGCCGCTGCACGGTGAGATTGGTCTGGCGAAAGGCATCAAGCTTGGCTACTTCGCTCAGCATCAGTTGGAATTTCTGCGCGCGGATGAATCCCCGCTGCAGCATCTTGCCCGCCTCGCGCCGCAGGAACTGGAGCAGAAACTGCGCGACTATCTGGGCGGTTTCGGCTTCCAGAGCGATAAGGTCAACGAACAGACGCAGCGTTTCTCCGGCGGCGAGAAAGCGCGCCTGGTGCTGGCGTTAATCGTCTGGCAACGGCCAAATCTGCTGCTGCTTGATGAACCCACCAACCACCTCGATCTCGATATGCGTCAGGCGCTAACCGAAGCGTTAATCGATTTTGAAGGCGCGCTGGTGGTGGTTTCGCACGACCGCCATCTGATTCGCTCCACCACCGACGACCTTTATCTGGTGCACGATAGCAAAGTCGAACCTTTCGACGGCGATCTCGAAGACTACCAGCAGTGGCTGAGCGACACGCAAAAGCAGGAAAACCAGGCCTCCGAAGAGCCGAAGGAAAACGGCAACAGTGCCCAGGCGCGTAAAGATCAGAAACGCCGGGAAGCCGAGCTGCGTACGCTGACCCAGCCGCTGCGCAAAGAGATTGCCCGCCTGGAAAAAGAGATGGAGAGGTTCAACACGCAGCTGGCGCAGGCGGAAGAGAAGCTGGGCGACAGCGAATTATACGATCAAAGCCGCAAAGCGGAGCTCACCGCCTGTTTACAGCAGCAGGCTAGCGCGAAGTCCGGGCTGGAAGAGTGTGAAATGGCCTGGCTGGATGCGCAGGAACAGCTGGAGCAGATGCTGCAGGAATAAACCCCGTTAAATCAATGGCTCGTAACCACCATGATAATGAAGTTACGAGCTTTTCAAATTCCAGATAATCCCCTTTATAAATAATTAATCTTTACGCCAATATTTCCCGCCACGCATTCACATAATTAATGCATAAAGACATATAAGGCTTAGCGGCAAATATATCATAAAATTGTTTGTGATAACGCTCACAACACATATATCACCCTCCTTCAAATCATTGACTTAATATCTAAATTGCTCATATTTTGTATTGCGGTCAGGCCACCATACCACACATAATTAATTATAATTACTCATGGAGGAATCATGTCAAAAACAATAAAGAGCATTGTATTATCGGAACCTGAAAACATATTCATAAAAAAAATACCTTATCCGCTTAAGCCGCAGAATCATGTCTTGATAAAGGTTGAATCTGTCGGTATATGCGGCTCAGACATTGGCGCCTATCGAGGCACAAACCCATTAGTTACATATCCAAGAATAATTGGGCATGAAATTGTTGGCACTATTATAGAAGCCGGCGATGGTCTTCCTGAAAACATTAAAGTGGGAGATCGAGTTATTGTTGACCCTTATATTTACTGCGGCACCTGCTATCCTTGCAGCATAGGCAGAACGAATTGTTGTGAGTCATTAAAAGTCATCGGTGTACATATAGATGGCGGCATGCAAGAAGTCTGCTCCCATCCAGCAAAATTAGTCCATAAAATTCCGCATAATTTTCCTGTGGAGCAGGCTCCATTAATTGAACCTCTAACAATAGCGCTCCATGCCTTGCATCGAGCAAAACTAATCCCGGGTGAGCACGTTGTTATTATCGGCGCAGGGGCAATTGGCCTCATGGCAGCACTGGTTGCCATGCAATACGAAGCAATACCGATTCTTGTCGATATTATTGATTCCAGACTACAGCATGCTCTTGTATGCGGCGTACCATGGGTTCTCAATCCAGAAAAAGATAACGTTAAAGACGAAATTTCACGTATAACCCGTGGGCGGATGGCTGAAGTCGTTGTTGAAGCCTCTGGCGCCAACCAATCCATTCAGGCCTCTCTGGATTATGCATCCTTTTCCGGGCGAGTATCCCTGACAGGCTGGCCTAAAGAAGCGACACAACTAAAAACTAACATTATCACCTTTAAAGAACTTGATATCCGAGGAGCCAGAACGAGCGCTGGCGAGTTTCAGGAAGCAATTGAACTGCTAGCCACTAAAAAAATAGATAGTACTGTCATTGTCAGTAAAATTATCACTCTGGAAGAAATTCCATCTATGGTCAAAGAATTATCACAACACCCTGATAAATACTTAAAAATCAATGCCGTTCTATAACAAACTATAAATTTTATAAATCAGCTTTTTACACTGGAACCTATTATGATTAGAAAAATTGTTGGTGCAGCTTTAATAGCTATGATGGCAACCAGCGGTACTGCAATCGCCGCAAAAAAAATTATCAAGTTAGGCCATTATATGTCTGATACTCATCCACAACATATCGCTCTGAAGGAGTATTTTAAGAAAACAATCGAGGACGAAACTCAGGGACGTTATGAAATTCGTATCTACCCTAATAATCAGATCGGTGGCGAAGATCAGGTTTTAAATGGCATACGCAATGGCACTATCGAAATGGGTATTACAGGGTTACTGCTGCAGAATGTTAATCCCGTATTTGGTGTCTGGGAATGGCCTTTCTTGTTTAAGAATAACGCTGAAGCCAGAAAAGTACTTACCGATTCACAGATCGCCAAAGATATTATGGATAAACATGCTGAATATGGCATAAAAGTACTTGCTATTGGTATGAATGGATTCAGGGTTGTCTCCTCAAACAAACCCGTTAATAATTTTGCTGAATTTAATGGTCTTCGTCTAAGAGTCCCAATGAATAATATGTTTGTCGTATGGGCAAAAGCCATGACAATCAACCCGCAAAGTATGCCATTGAGCGAAGTATTCACCGCTCTGGAGCAGCATGTCATCGATGGGCAGGAAAACCCTTATGCGCTCATCAAGGAATCCGGACTTTATGAAGTACAAAAATATATTATAGAAACTAATCATTCATTTTCACCCGGCCTCCTTCAGATTAGCCTCAAGACATGGAAAAACATCCCTGAGGAAGATCAGAAAATCTTCATAAAGGCAGCGCAAAACTATCAACAACATGAGTGGGATCTCGCGATTAAAGCTGAAGGTGAAGTCAAAACCTTCCTCAAAGGGCATGATATCAAAATTATTGAACCTGACGATCAATTTAAAGCAGATATGCTGAAAGCTGTACAACCTATGTATCAAGAATACTTCAATAAATATGATTGGGCACAAAAAACTGTTGAAGCTATTAATGCAGCAAAATAATACTTATTGGCTTCATAAATAAGTAACATGTCGGCAATGTTGTCTTTGGGAAAATCTATCCTATGCCCGTTGTTTTCAGATTATAGAAAACCAACGGGCATATATAAAGTACTCTTTAACAGGATATTCCATGAAACCCAGTCTCATTCTTAACAATTTACTGAAAATTTTATCTTTTAGTACATTATGTCTTATGACAATACTGGTATTTTGTAATGTTATTTTACGCTATTTTTTTCATTCCGGGATTCCCTGGTCTGAGGAACTCGCCAGGATTTGCTTTGTTTATGCAATTTTCATTGGCATTATTATTGCTGCGCGCTCCCATAGCCATTTAATTGTTGACTTCATTACCTCCAGACTATCATTGAAAACCCAAAAGTGGGCATCACTCATTGCAAACTTATTATCTATTTTCATTCTTCTTATTATTGTTGATGGCGCATGGGATCTCATGCAACTCACTAAAGATTTGAAAATGCCGGCAACTGAACTATCAACATCCTGGCTCTATCTGGCAGCTTTTATCTCATCCATAGCCTATATCATTATTCTAGTTATTGATAGCTATAATGATCTACGCAACAAATAAAAGGGATTTATTATGTTATGGATTTTCCTTGTAGCATTATTTGGCTCTCTTTTTATTGGTATACCGGTTGCCATTGCAATGCTGCTTAGTGCCGTCATCATGCTCCACATAATGGGTATGTTTGATCCGCAAAACATCATTGAAAACTTAATGATGGGAGCCAACAATTTTCCCCTGATGGCTATTCCTTTTTTTATGCTAACCGGTGAATTGATGAAATCCGGTGGCATCTCTCTGCGCATAGTCGACTTTGCTATGAGCATGGTGGGGCATATTAAGGGCGGACTGGGCTACGTGGTTATTATTTCCGGCCTGATTTTCGCTGGTCTTTCAGGATCTGCCGTAGCAGATACGGCAGCTCTGGGTGCAATTTTGATACCTATGATGATCTCAAAGGGATACCCTGCCCCTCGCTCAACCGCAATTATTTGCTCAGTCGGTATTATCGCCGTTGTATTACCCCCGAGCATTCCCATGATAGTCTTTGGCGTTACTGCTGGCGTATCCATTACTAAACTATTTATGGGGGGGATTGTTCCAGCTTTTCTTATGGCTTTGGGACTTTGGCTAGTATGGCGAGCCCAGCATCGAAATACTGAACTCGGAACAATGCCGAAAAAAAATGCCCACGAACGCTGGAAAGCATTTAAAGATGCTTTTTGGGCCTTATTATTACCGGTTATCATCATTGTTGGCCTGCGTGGGGGTATCTTTACGCCAACAGAAGCAGGGGTCGTTGCTGCAATTTATGCCGCGATCATCGGTATTGCTTACCGGGGAATAACCTGGAGTAACTTACCAGATATTTTCTTTAATACTGTAAAAACAACCGGTATCGTGATGTTCGTTGCCGCTGCTGCAATGGTTTCAGCTTTCGCTATTACCGTCGCGCAAATTCCCACTGAGATAATGGAAGTATTGTCCGGGCTAACAAAAAATCCGACAGTAATGCTAATCCTGATAATGATATTTTTGCTGCTGGTCGGTTGCGTCATGGATCTTATTCCAGCGGTATTAATATTTGTCCCTGTATTAATGCCTATTATCAAAAGCTATGGTATTAACCCAAATTATTTTGGCATATTAATGATACTGAATCTTTCCATTGGCTTGATTACACCACCTATTGGCACCGTTCTTTATGTAGGTTCAGGGGTATCAAAAGTTTCTATTGGTAATATATCTAAAAGCATTTTACCTTATTTATTGGTATACTTTATCATCATGTTTTCCTTTGTCTTTTTCCCAGAAATAATTATCACTCCAATGAACTACTTTAGCTAAGAGTTTAGGGGCTGTAAATGCAGCCCCTTTTTTGCCTCAGAAGCGCTAATCAATGATATTAATAATATATTCCAGATGCTGCTTTGTTTCCTGCAGAGAGGCTAGCTCATCCCCTTTCTTAATCGCCAGAGCAATCATTTCATGCTGCCGATTTAGTTCGATCAACGTTTTAATATCAGAACTCTTACCTTCCAGGCCTACATAAGGAATACTAACCCGGCTGGCCCATAACAACCCGGAAAACTCATAAAGCATTTTATTAGATGATGCCTCGGCAATCGCCAGATGGAATTTTTTATCAATAGAATAAAACTCAGAAACCGCATTATTCTCAATAGAGTCAGTCATTAATCTGACAAGTTCAAATAATTCGTCCGTTTTTTTTTGATTATTTGCATTTGCAGCCAATCTCGCGCATTCACAATCGACAAGATGACGAGCCTGAAGAATATCTGCCAGTGAATGCGTACGTTGATGATTCTTATCTGACTTTAAAGAAACCTGAATACCATTCCCCGACTGAATATCAACCCAACCAGATATTTCCAGGACTATTAATGCTTCTCGTAGCGACGCTCGACTAACGCCTAGTTGCCGCGAAAGATCGCGTTCGGAAGGCAAGAAATCGCCGGGTTTAAAAACGCCGTCAATGATTAATTGCATAATGATATTGGCAATTTTCTGATATAACCGCTCCTGTTTAATAACGGGAAAAACCATCATTTAACTCCTTGATAAATATATTTATGTGCTGACCGTAGCTTAACACAAGGCATTAAATTAATATTTATCATGGTACCAAATGTTCCAGCGATGAAAAAGTAACGACGAAATATAGATTCAATTAATATTTTCCATTAGTAACCCATAAAAATCGGATTCTGAATTCGTGTTTATACCAGCCACAAAAAACCATATAATACATATGGTTATGCAATAATGACAGGTAAGATTTACATTACATTCAGATATGTCACGGTTGATAAGCTTGCCTGAATCTGGCGTTTGTGGGCTAATCTGGCCCTTATGAAAATGTTTTTCTTTTCCACCAGATAGCAATACCATGCAAGAGACTGGCATCTGGTGTTTCCTTTGTTTACTCAATCAAACTAAAATACCGCTAAAATCAAACCCAATTTACCTCATTTGCATAAACATAAACCTCGAGTAGAGGTATAGTTACTGCTGATAATTCGAATACATCGCATAGTTATGACCCAAATTACTCATATCGACGCCGATCCTGCATTGTACGATAGCTATAGCTTTATCCCGATGCGCGGCGCAGGCAATCGTCATTTGCAAACCATGTTGCCGCGGCTAATCCGTCGCAAACTCCGCTTTACTCCCCACTGGCAGCGTCTGGAATTGCCGGACGGCGACTTTATCGATCTGGCGTGGAGCGAAGACCCTTCGCAGGCGCGTCATAAACCACGCCTGGTGGTGTTTCATGGCCTGGAGGGCAGCCTGCACAGCCCTTACGCCCACGGACTTATCCATGCGGCCATGCAGCGCGGCTGGCTGGGCGTGGTGATGCACTTTCGCGGCTGTAGCGGCGAACCCAACCGGAATAACCGCATCTACCACTCGGGCGAAACGGAAGATGGCTCCTGGTTTCTGCGCTGGCTCCAGCGCGAGTACGGCACGGCCCCCACCGCCGCGGTGGGATATTCGCTCGGGGGCAATATGCTGGGCTGCCTGCTGGCAAAAGAGGGCGACGCAATTCCCGTTGATGCCGCGGTTATCGTCTCGGCGCCGTTTATGCTGGAGGCCTGTAGCTATCATATGGACAAAGGTTTCTCCCGCGTTTATCAGCGCTATCTGCTCAACCTGCTGAAAGCCAACGCCGCGCGTAAGCTAAAAGCCTATCCCGGCTCTCTGCCCGTCGATTTACGCCAGCTAAAAAGCATGCGCCGTATTCGCGAATTTGACGATAGCATCACGGCCAGGATCCACGGCTTTGCCGATGCGCTGGACTATTATCGCCAATGTAGCGCCATGCCGCGCTTAAGCGATATCACTAAGCCCACGCTGATTATTCACGCGAAGGACGATCCCTTTATGGATCACCACTCGATTCCCCCGCAGGAACAGCTGCCGGCGAATGTCGAATATCAGCTCACGGAGCACGGCGGGCACGTTGGTTTCGTCGGCGGCACGCTGCGTAAGCCGGAAATGTGGCTTGAAAAAAGAATTCCGGATTGGCTAACCCGTTGGTTAGGAGCGCAAATATGATCATTCCCTGGCAAGATCTCGATCCCGAAACGCTGGATAACCTGATCGAAAGTTTTGTATTACGTGAAGGCACCGATTATGGTGAACATGAACGTTCGCTGACGGATAAAGTCGCTGATGTTAAACAGCAGTTGAAAAGCGGAGAAGCCGTGCTGGTGTGGTCAGAACTGCACGAGACGGTGAACATTATGCCCCGCAAGCAGTTTCACGGCTAAGGCGGCACACACTATCGTTTACTCTGGGAGTTGTTATGTCTGCCAAACATCCGGTGATTGCCGTCACGGGCTCCAGCGGCGCGGGAACCACGACCACCAGCCTCGCCTTTCGCAAAATCTTCGCCCAGCTTAATCTGCACGCCGCCGAAGTTGAAGGCGATAGCTTTCACCGCTATACCCGTCCGGAAATGGACATGGCGATCCGTAAAGCGCGCGATCAGGGCAAACATATCAGCTACTTTGGCCCCGAGGCTAACGACTTCGGCCTGCTGGAACACACGTTCGCCGAATATGGGCAAAGCGGCAAAGGCCAGTCGCGCAAGTATTTACATACCTATGACGAGGCCGTGCCGTGGAATCAGGTTCCGGGGACCTTCACGCCCTGGCAGCCGCTGCCCGAACCGACTGACGTCCTGTTTTATGAAGGCCTGCACGGCGGCGTGGTGACGCCGCAGCATAACGTAGCAAACCATGTCGACCTGCTGGTTGGCGTGGTGCCCATCGTCAATCTTGAGTGGATCCAGAAGCTTATCCGCGACACCAGCGAACGCGGCCACTCTCGTGAGGCGGTGATGGATTCCGTGGTCCGTTCGATGGAAGACTACATCAACTTTATCACCCCGCAGTTTTCGCGCACCCACCTCAACTTCCAGCGCGTACCGACGGTGGATACGTCCAACCCGTTTGCGGCCAAAGCCATCCCTTCGCTGGATGAAAGCTTTGTCGTTATCCATTTCCGTAATCTAAAAAATATCGATTTCCCCTGGCTTCTGGCGATGCTGCAGGGCTCGTTTATCTCGCATATGAATACGCTGGTGGTACCGGGCGGGAAAATGGGGCTGGCGATGGAACTGATCATGGCGCCGCTGGTTGAGCGCCTGATGGAAGGCAGGAAAATAAGCTAACGGTCAAAACCCCGGTGACGCGTTTGCCGGCCGGGGCCCTTTCGGCTTACCCTTCGATCACTTCATAAGAGTGGGTAATGTTTACCGCTTTCTCAAGCATCAGCGCGACGGAACAATACTTTTCCGCCGACAGGTCGACCGCGCGAGATACGGCAGCGTCCTTCAGTTCTTTACCGGTCACGATAAAATGCAGATTGATATGGGTAAACAGACGCGGCGCCTCTTCGCGACGCTCAGAAGTCAGCTTAACTTCGCAGTTGGTAACGTTATGACGGCCCTTCTGCAATATGGAAACCACATCGATCGCGCTGCATCCGCCTGCCGCCATCAGAACCATTTCCATTGGGCTGGGCGCTTTATCCCCGGAATTGCCGTCCATCAGAATCTGGTGACCAGAAGCCGACTCACCGATGAAGGTTAACCCTTCAACCCACTTCACTCGCGCTTGCATAAATTTAACTCCAGGGCTGTAATTTTCCCGACAGATTACGCGTACATAACAATTCTCGCAACGGAAGGCGACCTGGGTCATGCTGAAGCGAGACACCAGGAGACATGCGGCGAAAGCTATGCTAAAACAATCTGGATGCTACAGTAATACATTGATGTACTGCATGTATGCAGAGGAGTTCACATTACAGGCTGCAGAAAACTTTCAGCCGGATTCCCAGGTATAGGGATTCAATACGATTGCATGCCCGGATGCCGTGTAGTGTCGGCACCCGGAGATAGCTTATAACAGAGGATAACCGCGCATGGTGCTTGGCAAACCGCAAACAGACCCTACCCTTGAATGGTTCTTGTCTCATTGCCACATTCATAAGTACCCATCAAAGAGCACGCTGATCCACCAGGGTGAGAAAGCAGAAACGTTGTACTACATCGTTAAAGGCTCCGTGGCTGTACTCATCAAGGATGAAGAAGGTAAAGAGATGATCCTCTCTTACCTTAATCAGGGCGATTTCATCGGTGAATTAGGCTTGTTTGAAGAAGGCCAGGAGCGTAGCGCTTGGGTACGTGCGAAAACCGCATGTGAAGTGGCCGAAATCTCCTACAAAAAATTCCGTCAGCTGATCCAGGTTAACCCGGACATCCTGATGCGTCTCTCTTCGCAGATGGCTCGTCGTCTGCAGGTCACGTCTGAGAAAGTGGGCAACCTCGCCTTCCTTGACGTTACCGGTCGTATCGCTCAGACGCTGCTGAACCTGGCTAAACAGCCGGATGCGATGACCCATCCGGACGGTATGCAAATTAAAATTACCCGTCAGGAAATCGGCCAGATCGTCGGCTGCTCCCGCGAGACCGTTGGCCGCATCCTGAAAATGCTGGAAGATCAAAACCTGATCTCCGCGCACGGTAAAACTATCGTCGTCTACGGTACCCGTTAAGTCGGTAAAACGGCGTATTGCCTGACGATACGCCGTTTTTGTTTTCTCCTCATGTGGCGCAGGCTGATTTACCACCCTGAAGTCAACTATGCACTGCGGCAAACGCTGGTGTTGTGTCTGCCGGTCGCGATTGGGCTTCTGTTTGGCCACTTACAGCAGGGGCTTCTGTTCTCTCTGGTTCCCGCCTGCTGCAACATTGCCGGGCTGGATACGCCGCATAAGCGTTTCTTTAAGCGTCTGATTATCGGCGGCAGCCTGTTTGCCGGCTGTAGCCTGATCGTCCAGCTTCTTCTGCAACGCGAAATCCCTTTGCCGCTAATCCTCACCGGTCTGGCGCTGATCCTCGGCGTCACGGCTGAAATCAGCTCCCTGCACGCGCGGCTGCTGCCTGCCTCGCTTATCGCGGCTATTTTTACCCTCAGTCTCGCGGGCAACATGCCGGTGTGGGAGCCGCTGTTAATCTACGCCCTCGGCACCTTATGGTATGGGGTGTTCAACTGGTTCTGGTTTTGGCTCTGGCGCGAGCAGCCGCTGCGCGAATCCTTAAGCCTGCTCTACCGTGAGCTCGCCAACTACTGCGAGGCCAAATACAGCCTGCTTACCCAGCATACGGACCCCGCCACATCGCTGCCGCCGCTGCTCAACCGCCAGCAAAAGGTGGTGGATCTGATTACCCAGTGCTATCAGCAGATGCATATGCTGGCGGCTAACCAGCGCAGCGATCACAAACGCCTGCTGCGCGCTTTCCAGGTTGGACTGGACCTTCAGGAGCATATTTCCGTCAGCCTTCATCAGCCAGAAGAGGTGCAGAAGCTGGTGGAACGCAGTCACGCGGAAGCGGTGATTCGCTGGAACGCGCAAACCGTTGCCGCCCGCCTGCGGGAGCTGGCGGACGATCTGCTCTACCACCGTTATCCCCGGCGCTTTCAGATGGACAAACAGATCGGCGCGCTGGAAAAAATCGCCTGGCAGCATCCGGATAATCCTGTCGGCCAGTTCTGCGCCTGGCACTTCAGCCGCATTGCCAGAGTTCTGCGCACCCAGCGCCCGCTGTACGCGCGTAACCTGATGGCGGATAAAACCCGCCGCCTGCCGCTGCTGCCCGCGTTGAAAAACTATCTGTCGCTTAAGTCGCCGGCGTTACGTAACGCCGCGCGTATCAGCGTAATGCTGAGCGCCGCCAGCCTGATGGGCAGCGCGCTGCATCTGCCTAAGCCCTACTGGATCCTGATGACCGTGCTGTTCGTGACGCAAAACGGCTACGGCGCGACGCGGGTACGTATCGTCCATCGGGCTGCCGGAACCATTGCGGGGCTGGTCATTGCCGGGCTCACTCTGCACTTTCACGTTCCTGAAGGCTATACGCTGACCGCGATGCTGTTCATTACGCTATTGAGCTACCTGATTATTCGCCAGCATTACGGCTGGGCGATGGTCGGATTTACCGTGACGGCGGTGTACACCCTGCAACTGCTCACCCTGAACGGCGAGCAGTTTATCGTCGCCAGACTGATTGATACGCTGATTGGCTGCCTGATTGCTTTCGGCGGCATGGTCTGGCTATGGCCGCAGTGGCAAAGCGGTCTGCTGCGCAAAAATGCCCACGACGCGCTGGAAGCCGATCAGGAAGCCATCAGGCTGATCCTCAGCGACGACCATCAGGCCCCGGCGCTGGCCTATCAGCGCATGCGCGTTAATCAGACGCATAACGCGCTGTTTAACTCGCTAAATCAGGCGATGCAGGAACCCGGTTTTAATTCCCACTATCTCGAAGACATGAAGCTGTGGGTGACCCACAGCCAGTTTATTGTCGAGCACATCAATGCCATGACTACCCTGGCGCGCGAGCACAATATGCTGACGCCGGATTTAGCCCAGCGTTATCTGGAGTCCTGCGAGATTGCGCTCCAGCGCTGCCAGCAGCGGCTGGATTCCGACGGGCCCGGCAGCGCGGGGGATGTGAATATTATGGAGGCGCAGGATGCGGAGGTCCCTCGCGGCCCGCTCAGTACGATGGAGCAGCACTTGCAGCGCATCCTCGGGCATCTGAACACCATGCACACCATTTCATCGGTGGCATGGCGTCAGCGTCCGCATCATGGCATCTGGCTGCGCGCCACTAAGCGCTAAGCACCCGCTCAACCGCCTGGGCAAAGCGCGCCATGCCTTCAGCAATATCGCTATCATCAATCACCAGCGACGGTACGAAGCGCATCACGTCCGGTCCGGCATTGAGCACCATGACGCCCGCCTCTGCGGCTGCATACAAGAAATCGCGCGCCTTCCCGTGATACTGCGGCTTCAGCTCGGCGCCGATCAGCAGACCCATGCCGCGAATATCGCTAAACAGATCGAACCGCGCGTCAATTTGCTGAAGGTGCTGAACAAACAGCTCGCGCTTCGCGGTGACGCCGTCCAGCACTTCCGGCGTGTTAATCAGATCGAAGGCCGCCCCGCCGACCGCGCAGGCCAGCGGGTTACCGCCGTAGGTCGAACCATGGGAACCGGCGTGGAAAGCGCTGGCGATATCATGGGTGGTCAGCATCGCGCTGATAGGGAAGCCGCCGCCAAGCGCCTTGGCGCTGGTCAGAATATCCGGCGTCACGCCGTAGTGCATATAGGCAAACAGCGAGCCGGTGCGCCCCATACCGCACTGGACTTCATCAAACACCAGCAGTGCCTGGTGCTGGTCGCAGAGATCGCGCAATCCTTGCAGGAATTCCGGCGTCGCCGCCGTCACTCCACCTTCACCCTGAATCGGCTCGACCACCACCGCGCAGGTATGATCGTCCATCACCGCTTTCACCGCGTGTAAATCGTTAAACGGTACGTGAACGATATCGGCCGGTTTCGGCCCGAAACCATCAGAATATTTGGGCTGGCCGCCGACGGAGACGGTAAACAGCGACCGACCGTGAAAGGCGTTATGGAAAGCGATGATTTTGGTTTTGTACGGACTATGGCGCGTCACGGTGTAATGGCGCGCCAGCTTGAATGCCGTTTCGTTGGCTTCCGTCCCGGAGTTCATAAACACCACGCGATCGGCAAAAGTCGCATCCACCAGCTTACGCCCGAGGCGCAGGGCCGGTTCGTTGGTAAAAACGTTACTGGTATGCCACAGCTTTTCACCCTGCTCATGGAGTGCCGCCACCAGCGCCGGATGGCAATGACCGAGCGCGGTCACGGCAATCCCACCGGCGAAATCAACGTACTCTTTACCCTGCTGATCCCATACTCGGCTCCCCTTGCCCTTCACCGGAATAAATTCTGCCGGTGCATAAATCGGCAAAATGACTTCATCGAATGTAGCGCGGGTGATTGCCGGTTGTTCAGTTGCCATGTGGTGCCCATCCTTTACGTTATGCAGCAATGATTATGATAATCTAATCACAAAATATGCATAAAAAATCAACCAATGGCAACTACAAATCACCGATTGAGGAAGTTTGCCAGCAGCTGATGTCCCTGCTCGCTGAGAATACTCTCCGGATGAAACTGCACGCCCTCGAGATCGAAGATGCGGTGGCGAATGCCCATAATCTCCCCCTTTTCGCTGCGGGCGGTCACCTCAAAGCATTCAGGCAGCGTTAGCGGATCAATCAGCAGGGAGTGGTAGCGGGTCACCGTAAGCGGGTTATTCAGTCCAAGGAACACCCCTTGACCGGTATGGCTGACCGGGGACGTTTTCCCGTGCATCACTTTCGCGGCTCGTACGATCGCGGCGCCGAAAACCTGGGCAATCGCCTGATGGCCCAGGCAAACGCCTAAGATCGGCGTCTTACCGGAAAAGTGGCGAATCACCGCCAGCGAAATCCCTGACTCATCGGGCGTGCAGGGGCCCGGCGAGATAACGATTTTCGCTGGCGCCAGAGCAATGATATCCGCTAACGTCAGCTCGTCATTACGTCTGACCAGAACTTCCGCGCCAAGCTCGCAGAAATACTGATACAAATTCCAGGTGAAAGAATCGTAGTTATCGATAAGCAGGATCATAGCGGCTCCGGGAACAAAGAACCGCGCTATTCTACTCAGTTTCCACGGCTTCGCTTACCACTTTGCGAAATATCGTCTGCAGCGGAGAAAGGTCGCCCATCGCTCCGCTCTGGTTGGCCTGGTTCCACGCATCGACCGCAATATCGCGCCAATCCAGCGTATAACCCGCATGGATAGCCAGCTGCTCAAAGAAAATGCGTTGCGCCATGCCGTTACCGAGACGGAAAGGATGCAGGACATTTATTTCGCAATAGTAATGAGCAAGACGTTCAATGAATTTATCCTGCGCGAGCCCCACCAGATAACCTTCCTCTTCAAGATCCTGAAGCAGCGCGTTTCCCTCTTTTTCGATATAGGCGAAATGGCAGAAGCGGGTGTCGCCCTGATAGATATCTACTTCACGCAGTTGCCCCGCCCAGTCGAAAACATCCTGATAGAGCTGGCGATGAATCGCGCACAGATGAGGTAATCCCCGCACCAACGGCCCGAGTTCAATGGTTGCCGCGCGTAATGCGGTCAGATCCCATGCCGCCTGCTCAAGGCGCTGAGCCTGGCAGATGCCCAGGCGGTTGCGCATGACCTTCAGGCCCGAGTAGAGATAAGGATCCCGCCCCTCGCCGAATTTATCGCTCATAGTGACTCCTTAACGCCTCAATACGCGCCAGAGCTTCTTCGGGGGTAAGGGTTATCAGCGGAATATCGACGCCCTCCAGCCGTCGGCTGGCCTGGAAATTAACGTTACGTCGAGCCTCCCAGAGACGGGATTTCTGTTTTTCGGTGAGTTTTTTCATTTAACACCTCCCTGACGATTCCGCGGTTGCCACAAGTATAAGCGGCAAAAAACGATTTCGCAGGGAAGCGGGGGAATGCGCGGGCATGAGTTACCCGCGCAAATAGGTTTACGGCAGCACTTTTGCGGAAAGAATCACGATAGGTTTCGACGGTACATTCTGATACGGCCCAACGTTATGGGTCGGCACCTGAGAAATCTTATCCGCTACGTCCATGCCTTTGACGACTTTACCAAACACCGCATAGCCGAAATCGCGCTGGCCATGATCGAGGAAGGCGTTATCCGCAATATTGATAAAGAACTGGCTGGTGGCGCTGTCCTGATCGGCGGTACGCGCCATGGCGATGGTGCCACGCGTGTTGCGCAGGCCGTTGTCGGCTTCGTTTTTAATCGGCGGATTAGGCTGCTTCTGCTGCATCTGTTCGTTAAAGCCGCCACCCTGCACCATAAAACCTGGGATCACGCGGTGAAACGTGGTGTTGTTATAAAAACCGCTGTTCACGTACTTGAGGAAGTTATCAACCGAAATTGGCGCTTTCTGGCTATTCAGCTCAAGCTCAATATTGCCCGCAGACGTGGTCAGCAACACATGGGGATCGCCCTTTGCCGCCATGGCCGGGGAGAATGCTGAAATGGCGAAAACGGCAGCCACCGCCGCGAGAGTGGATTTGAGCATGGAAATTCCTTAACGGAGCAGAATAAAAACCGAGTGCTTTGATTCTAAAGAGCCTTTGCATCCTGGGCCAGCCTTTTACCTAATTTTACTTAGCTGAAACACTTGTAACGATGCGTCTATTGATTCGCCAAATAAATAAATGTGAAGCCAATCACATTAATAATTGCAAAAAGATCTAATTTTCAGAATAAACGTTTGCTTGAATCACGCTAACGCATAAAATCTGTCCGCCCGGCGCAGAGTCAACGCGCTTTACATTTCTATTCACAGGCCAGTCATGACTAACAGCAACCGTATCAAGCTCACATGGATCAGCTTTTTCTCCTACGCCCTGACCGGCGCGTTGGTGATTGTCACCGGGATGGTGATGGGAAACATCGCAGATTATTTTCATCTGCCCGTTTCCAGTATGAGCAACACCTTTACCTTCCTTAACGCCGGTATCCTGATCTCTATCTTCCTGAACGCCTGGCTGATGGAAATTGTTCCGCTGAAAACCCAGCTGCGTTTTGGCTTTATCCTGATGGTTCTGGCCGTCGCGGGTTTAATGTTCAGCCACAGCCTGGCGCTGTTTTCCGCTTCAATGTTCGTGCTTGGCCTGGTCAGCGGGATCACCATGTCGATTGGTACCTTCCTGATCACCCATATGTATGAAGGTCGTCAGCGCGGGGCGCGTCTGCTGTTCACCGACTCCTTCTTCAGCATGGCGGGGATGATCTTCCCGATGCTGGCCGCTTATCTGCTGGCGCGCAGCATCGAGTGGTACTGGGTGTATGCCTGCATCGGCCTGGTCTACGTCGCGATTTTCGTGCTGACCTTCGGCTGTGAATTCCCGGTATTGGGTAAAAAAGCCCTGCAGGAAAGCCAGCCGGTAGCGAAAGAGAAATGGGGCATCGGCGTACTGTTTCTCTCTATCGCCGCGCTGTGCTATATCCTCGGCCAACTGGGCTTTATCTCCTGGGTGCCGGAATACGCCAAAGGCCTCGGTATGAGTCTTGGCGACGCAGGTAAACTGGTGAGTGATTTCTGGATGTCGTACATGATCGGCATGTGGTCATTCAGCTTTATTCTGCGCTTCTTCGACCTGCAGCGTATTCTGACGGTGCTGGCGGGCGTGGCGACGGTACTGATGTATCTGTTTATCAACGGTTCGCCGGAGCATATGCCGTGGTTTATCCTGACCCTCGGCTTCTTCTCCAGCGCTATCTATACGTCGATCATCACCCTGGGCTCGCTGCAGACCAAAGTGTCATCGCCGAAGCTGGTGAACTTCATTCTCACCTGCGGCACCGTAGGCACCATGCTGACCTTCGTGGTCACCGGTCCTATCGTTGCCGCCAGCGGCCCGCTGGCGGCGCTGCATACCGCTAACGTTCTCTACGCGGTGGTATTTGTGATGTGTCTGATCCTCGGCTTCGTCTCCCGCCACCGTCAGAACAACGCGGCTGCGGAATCGCACTAAGCCTCAGGCCCCTTTGTTCCGGCAAAGGGGCTATTTCGGGTAAAGAACAGCTCCTCCCCGCCCCTGTCAGTCTGTACCCAGGTCTGCGCCAGCTGCGTGGTGGCAATCACTCTCCCCTGACGAATTGACCAGCGCACCGGCACCTGACAGCGCACGGCCTCAAACCCGTTTTCAGCGGGCAGAATCACCAGATTCGCCGGGTTCCCCGTTGTAATACCGTAATCGCTGAGGCCAAACGTTCGCGCGCTGTTTTCCGTCACCAGCTTCAGTCCATCATTAATCTGCTGATAGCCCATTATCTGACAAACGTGCAGCCCCATATGCAGCACCTGCAGCATATTGCCGGTACCCAGCGGATACCACGGGTCAAATACATCGTCATGGCCAAAGCAGACGTTAATTCCCGCCGCCATCAGCTCCTTCACGCGCGTAATGCCGCGGCGCTTCGGATAGTCGTCAAAGCGTCCCTGAAGATGAATATTGACCAGAGGATTGGCCACGAAGTTAATGCCCGACAGCTTCAGTAAACGAAAAAGACGTGACGTATACGCGCCATTGTAGGAGTGCATTGCGGTGGTATGGCTGGCGGTCACTCGCGGCCCAATACCCTCTTTTAACGCCAGGGCCGCCACGGTTTCAACGAACCGCGACTGTTCATCATCGATTTCATCGCAGTGGATATCCAGAGGCCGCTGATACTTTTTCGCCAGCCGGAAAGCAATGTGCAGGGATTCCACGCCATATTCGCGCGTGAATTCAAAATGCGGAATCGCGCCGACCACATCGGCGCCCAGACGCAGCGCCTCTTCCAGCAGAACCTCACCATTGGGATAGGATAAAATACCCTCTTGTGGGAAGGCGACAATCTGCAGCTCTACCCACGGCGCGACCTCCTTTTTGACCTCCAGCATGGCTTTGAGCGCGGTCAGCGTAGGGTCGGAAACATCAACGTGGGTACGAACAAACTGGATGCCGTTGGCGATTTGCCATTTTAGCGTCTTCCACGCGCGAGCTTTAACGTCCTCATGGCTCAATAACGCCTTCCGCTCCGCCCAACGCTCAATCCCTTCAAACAGGGTTCCGGACTGATTCCAGTTCGGCTCACCGGCGGTTTGCGTAGTATCAAGATGGATATGCGGCTCAATAAACGGAGGGATCGCCAGCCCGCCGCGCGCATTCAGCACTTCATAACTCTCATTGCGCGCCTCACCCATGGGGGTGATATCCCCGAAGCGCCCCTTGTCTATCGCTATCTGCCATAGTCCTTCGCGATCGGGCAGACGAACGTTCTCAATTAACCAAAGCGGCGCTGCTGTCATATTGCTGACTCCCGTAATTGTTGCTGAATATTTAGTCAACCCGCCGTGGGTCTCCGTTGCCAATTTTGTACATAAAAAAAGCAAAAAGGAAAAGCCAGCGTTTTCCAGCACTTATAAAAATACTGACAAATCATAAACATACCACTTAAGTAGTAGGTAAAGGTGTAATTGATTTGCATCAATAAGTGTCGCGGCTGAATCGTTAAGGTAGGCGGTAATATAAAAGAAATCGAGGCAAAAATGAGCAAAGTCAGACTCGCTATCATTGGTAATGGTATGGTCGGCCACCGCTTTATTGAGGACCTTCTTGATAAATCCGACGCCAACCTATTCGATATTACCGTGTTCTGTGAAGAACCCCGTATCGCCTACGACCGCGTGCACCTCTCCTCTTACTTCTCTCACCATACCGCCGAAGAGCTCTCTTTGGTACGGGAAGGTTTCTACGAGAAGCACGGCGTTAAGGTGCTGGTCGGCGAACGCGCCATCACCATCAACCGCCAGGAGAAGGTTATCCACTCCAGCGCGGGCCGTACCGTATTCTATGACAAGCTGATTATGGCGACCGGCTCCTATCCGTGGATCCCGCCGATTAAAGGTTCTGAAACTCAGGACTGCTTTGTTTATCGCACCATTGAAGACCTTAACGCTATTGAAGCCTGTGCCCGTCGCAGCAAACGCGGCGCGGTCGTCGGCGGCGGTCTGCTAGGGCTGGAAGCCGCGGGCGCGCTGAAAAACCTCGGCGTTGAGACCCACGTGATTGAATTCGCTCCCATGCTGATGGCTGAACAGCTGGATCAGATGGGCGGCGAACAGCTGCGCCGTAAAATCGAAAGCATGGGCGTACGCGTTCACACTAGCAAAAACACCAAAGAGATCGTTCAGGAAGGGACGCAAGCGCGTAAAACCATGCGTTTTGCCGACGGCAGCGAGCTGGAAGTCGACTTTATCGTCTTCTCTACCGGTATCCGCCCGCGCGATAAGCTGGCCACCCAGTGCGGTCTGGAAGTCGCTCCCCGCGGCGGTATTGTGATCAACGACGCCTGCCAGACCTCTGACCCGGATATCTACGCCATCGGTGAATGCGCCAGCTGGAACAACCGCGTTTTTGGCCTGGTCGCGCCAGGCTACAAAATGGCCCAGGTTACCGTTGACCATATCCTCCAGACCGAAAACGCCTTTGAAGGCGCGGATCTCAGCGCCAAGCTGAAGCTGCTGGGCGTTGATGTCGGTGGGATTGGCGACGCCCACGGCCGTACGCCGGGCGCGCGCAGCTATGTTTATCTCGACGAAAGCAAAGAGGTCTATAAACGCCTTATCGTCAGCCCTGACAACAAGACCCTGCTCGGGGCGGTGCTGGTGGGCGATACCAGCGATTACGGCAACCTGCTGCAGCTGGTGCTGAACGCCATCGAACTGCCGGAAAACCCGGACTCGCTGATCTTGCCGGCGCACGCGGGCAGCGGTAAGCCGTCCATCGGCGTGGATAAGCTGCCGGACAGCGCGCAAATTTGTTCCTGCTTCGATGTCACCAAAGGCGCACTGATTGCCGCCATTAATAAAGGCTGCCACACGGTGGCGGCGCTGAAGGCGGAAACCAAAGCCGGTACCGGCTGCGGCGGCTGCATCCCGCTAGTAACTCAGGTGCTCAACGCCGAACTGGCGAAACAGGGCATAGAAGTCAACAATAACCTGTGCGAGCACTTCGCGTACTCCCGCCAGGAACTGTTCCACCTCATCCGTGTGGAAGGCATCAAAACCTTCGAAGAGCTGCTGGCGAAACACGGTAAAGGCTACGGCTGCGAAGTGTGTAAACCGACCGTTGGTTCCCTGCTGGCTTCCTGCTGGAACGAATATATCCTCAAGCCGCAGCACACCCCGCTGCAGGATACTAACGACAACTTCCTGGCGAATATCCAGAAAGACGGCACCTACTCCGTTATCCCGCGCTCTGCGGGCGGCGAAATCACCCCGGAAGGCCTGGTGGCGGTGGGCCGCATCGCCCGTGAATTTAATCTGTACACCAAGATCACCGGCTCTCAGCGTATTGGCCTGTTCGGCGCGCAAAAAGACGACCTGCCGGAAATCTGGCGTCAGCTGATCGAAGCCGGATTCGAAACCGGTCATGCCTACGCCAAAGCGCTGCGGATGGCGAAAACCTGCGTCGGCAGCACCTGGTGCCGCTACGGGGTAGGCGACAGCGTCGGCTTCGGCGTCGAGCTGGAAAACCGCTACAAAGGCATTCGTACGCCGCACAAAATGAAGTTTGGCGTCTCCGGCTGTACCCGCGAATGTGCGGAAGCCCAGGGTAAAGACGTCGGCATCATCGCCACGGAGAAAGGCTGGAACCTTTACGTCTGCGGCAACGGCGGCATGAAGCCGCGCCACGCGGATCTGCTGGCGGCGGATCTTGACCGCGAAACGCTGATGCAATACCTCGACCGCTTCATGATGTTCTACATCCGCACCGCCGACAAACTGACCCGTACCGCGCCGTGGCTGGATAACCTGGAAGGCGGCATCGATTACCTGAAGTCGGTCATCATTGATGACAAGCTGGGCCTGAACGCGCATCTGGAAGAAGAGATGGCCCGCCTGCGTGAAGCGGTAGTCTGCGAGTGGACGGAAACCGTCAACACCCCAGCGGCCCAGGTTCGCTTTAAACACTTCATCAACAGCGATAAGCGCGACCCGAACGTCCAGGTGGTCCCTGAGCGTGAACAGCATCGCCCGGCCGCGCCCTACGAACGTATCCCGGTAACTCTGGTGGAGGAAAACGCATGAGCCAGTGGAAAAACATCTGTAAAATCGATGACATCCTGCCGGAAACCGGCGTCTGCGCGCTGTTAGGCGATAAACAAGTGGCGATTTTCCGCCCGTATCACGGCGACCAGGTGTTTGCGATTAGCAATATCGACCCGTTCTTTGAGTCCAGCGTCCTGTCTCGCGGCCTGATCGCCGAGCATCAGGGCGAGCTGTGGGTTGCCAGTCCGCTGAAAAAGCAGCGCTTCCGCCTGCGCGACGGCCTGTGTATGGAAGATGAAAGCCATTCGGTGGCGCACTATGAGGCCAGAGTGAAAGACGGCGTCGTGCAGCTACGCGGTTAATCAATTTATGGGAGGCGCAATGCCTCCTTTTTTTTGCATTTTTTATCTTTATCTCTCAAGGAAACCTATGTTTACGGACACTATCAACAAGTGCGCGGCTAACGCTGCGCGCATCGCACGCCTCTCGGCAAACAATCCGCTGAGCTTCTGGGTCAGTTCGATGATGGCGGGGGCCTATGTTGGCCTTGGCATCATCCTTATTTTCACCCTCGGCAATCTACTCGACCCTTCCGTTCGCCCGCTGGTGATGGGAGCAACCTTTGGCATTGCGTTAACCCTGGTGATTATCGCCGGTTCTGAACTATTTACCGGCCATACGATGTTCCTGACCCTGGGCGTAAAAGCGGGCACCATCAGCCAGGGCCAAATGTGGGCGATTTTGCCGCAAACCTGGGTAGGTAACCTTTTAGGTTCTGTTTTCGTGGCGCTGCTGTATAGCTGGGGCGGCGGCGGCCTGCTGCCGGTCGATACCAGCCTCGTCCATACCGTCGCGTTGGCAAAAACCAGCCAGTCGGCGATGGCGCTCTTTTTCAAAGGCGCGCTGTGTAACTGGCTGGTGTGTCTGGCAATCTGGATGGCAATCCGCACTGAGGGCGCGGCAAAATTTATCGCCATCTGGTGGTGTCTGCTGGCGTTTATCGCCTCCGGTTACGAACACTCGGTCGCCAACATGACGCTGTTTGCCCTCTCCTGGTTCGGCCATCACAGCGATGCCTATACCCTTGCGGGTATCGGTCACAATCTGTTATGGGTAACACTCGGCAATACTTTGTCCGGTGTCGTATTTATGGGGTTGGGTTATTGGTATGCTACGCCGCAATCGGAGCGCCCTGCTCCGGAAAAAATCAAACAATCAGAGGCTGCTGCCAATAATTAAGAGGTAATGTCGTGGACCATTTGCCTATATTTTGCCAACTACGCGATCGCGACTGCCTGTTAGTCGGCGGTGGCGATGTGGCTGAGCGTAAAGCTCGCCTGTTACTGGATGCGGGAGCCAGATTAACGGTCAATGCCCTGGATTTCGTACCGCAGTTCCAGGTCTGGGCCGATTCGAACATGCTGACTTTGGTACAAGGTGAGTTTAATCCTGTGCTGCTGGATAACTGCTGGCTGGCGATTGCTGCCACCGACAACGAAGCGGTTAATCAGCAGGTCAGCAAATCCGCGGAAGAAAGGCGAATATTTTGCAACGTGGTCGACGCTCCTCAGCAAGCCAGCTTTATTATGCCGTCGATTATCGACCGCTCGCCGCTGATGGTTGCCGTCTCTTCTGGCGGCACCTCGCCGGTGCTGGCGCGCCTGCTGCGTGAAAAGCTGGAGTCGGTTCTGCCGCTACATTTAGGTCAATTAGCCCACTACGCAGGTCAGCTGCGCTCCCGGGTGAAGAAACAGTTTGCCACCGTTGGCGAACGCCGCCGCTTTTGGGAGAAACTGTTTGTTAACGACAGGCTGGCGCAGTCGCTGGCCAATGAGGACCGCCAGGCCGTCGCGGACGCGACGGAGCAGCTGCTGACCGAGCCGCTGGATCATCGCGGCGAAGTAGTGCTGGTAGGCGCCGGCCCGGGCGATGCCGGACTGCTGACCCTCAAAGGCCTGCAGCAAATACAGCAGGCCGATGTTGTGGTTTATGACCGCCTGGTCTCCGACGACATTATGAATCTGGTGCGCCGCGATGCCGATCGGGTCTTCGTGGGTAAACGCTCGGGCTACCACTGCGTACCGCAGGAGGAGATCAACCAGATTCTGCTGCGCGAAGCCCAGGGTGGAAAACGCGTTGTACGCCTGAAGGGCGGCGATCCGTTTATCTTTGGCCGCGGCGGCGAAGAGCTGGAAACCTTGTGCCATGCCGGTATTCCATTCTCCGTCGTACCGGGGATTACCGCGGCCTCCGGCTGTTCGGCCTACTCGGGCATCCCGCTGACCCATCGGGATTTCGCCCAGGGCGTGCGTCTGGTCACCGGCCACCTCAAGACCGGCGGCGAGCTGGACTGGGAAAACCTGGCGGTAGAAAAGCAAACCCTGGTGTTCTATATGGGCCTGAACCAGGCCCCGGCGATCCGGGAAAAACTGATTGCCCACGGCATGGCGGCGGATATGCCCGCCGCCATCGTTGAAAACGGAACGGCAATCACTCAGAAGGTTGTCACCGGAACCTTAGAGCAGCTGGATATTCTGGCGAAGCAAATGGCCAGCCCGGCGTTGATCATTGTCGGCCGCGTGGTTGGCCTGCGCGACAAGCTGAACTGGTTCTCAAATCACTAATCGCTCTGTAGCCCGGAGCATGATGCACCGGGCTACAAATTGCATTAATGCACTTCCTCACAGCTTTCCTGCAATATTCTCAACACCGTTTCCTCACCGCTACGATTAGGGTTAATACGAATCGCATAGCGTTCAATACCCGGATTTGCCTCACGGAAGGTTCCGGATAAGCGATAGAACAACGGAGGTATTTCATATTTTGACTCGGCGCCAACCGGATATGGCAATGCCCCAAGCCGCTGCGCATTAGCCAGTACCTGCTCCGCAATCGGCTGATGAAACTCAACCAGCAGGACCCGGGACTGCGCGTTAGCGATAATTGCCTGTTTAACCTGCGGCACCACGCCGTGATTCAACTGCAGCAGAAGCCGCTCCGTCACCCCCGCCTGCACTGCGTGCATCACTGGGGCGAACACCATCCCTCGCAGTACTTCCAGCGCCTGCACCCCCTGAATCTGGCTGCCGCCGGAATACATGCTGGCGCGGATGCGGGCAACGGCATCAGCACGTCCCACCACCGCACCCACGCCTTCCGGACCAAACAGCTTAAAGCAGGAAAATGTCGCCAGCGTCGCACCGCATTCGCAGCCGATATTCGCCACCTTCATCACCGCGTAGTTATCGTCGGTCAGTGTCGGAACATGCTGCTCATTAAGCACAGAGAGCACCTCTGCCAACCGATAGCTATCTTCAGGGCACTGACGCGTATGCTGCACCAGCGCAGCATCGGGTCGATGCTGAGCCACCGTCTCTGAGAGCGCCGCCAGATCGTTAAAGTCCACGCGAATTGGCTTTAGTCCCATCTGCTCAATAATCACCGAGGTCGTCGGATAGACCGGCGCATCGTGGATTAATAGCGTGCCGCCGGGCTTCACCAATGCCGCTATCGCCGCGCGAATTGCCCCGGTCCCGGCTCCCTGCAGCAGCACGGCGGCCTCGGCATGGAATGCATCAGCCAGCACTGCTTCGACGCGCTGCGTGACGCGGGGCTGATTCAGCCCCGACGCCAGACCAAAGTCACCACCGCGCAGGAAATCGGCCCCAGGAAAATGGCGACAGATAGCATCCACTAGCGCGAACTGCTTATGTTGGGCTTCAACCAGCGACAGACTTTCCAGCGGAAAGGTTCTCATAACCCACGCTCCTTCTTATGCCGGAATAAATAATCCGAGCCAGAACAGAATATTCAGCACAATACCGGTAATCATGACTGCCACAACCGGCGCGGCCATTTTTTGAACCGGACGTCCCAACGACTCATTGAGGAAGTAGATCGCAGCGGTGATTGAGAAACCGGTATACCCAGCCATTTTGATGGAGGCAAAAATAGAGCCAACCAGCAGCGCCATCTCCATCAGCATGTTCATCGCATTACGAATGTTATCTGACGCATTGCGCACTGAAGGATAGCGTCCCAACCACTTACCGATTGAACGCAGCAGCAGCACTTCCGCTGAAATCACCAGAGCGCCCAGCAGCGCGGCAATCCACGGATTCGGCGCCAGGTAGCCCACTGCATACACGAAGGTAAAACCGGCAACCGCATACACCCCGGTAGCCAGGGCGGTAGTGGCGATCATCGGCACGAAACCCAGACCACGCATAAACTCCGCCAGCGCCGCTTGATGAATCAGCGTTTGCGACTGCTCAGGCGTCACGCCTGCCGAATACGCTTTTTCCAGAGTAAAGATGGACACCTCGCTACCGGCAAAAATTTTCATGCTGGCTACCGCCGCAATCAGCGCGCCCACAATAGCGATATACGGCAGGTTTTTGATAATCCGCGACGTGCGCTCTTCAAACACCGACATCCCGCTGGCGTCATGATCCTCGCTACCGCGATTGCGCAGATCCTGGGTAATCGCAATCCCCAACAGCATTACCATGCCAATGAAAATCTCAATCGACTCAGGATTGAGATGCGGGAAATAGCGGACGACCAGTACGCGCGTAATCAGTACAACAACCGCTGCCAGCAGGCTGCTTTTCCAACCGAACTGGTAGAAAATGGCCACCAATGGGAACAGTGCAAAAGCGGATACTACCGGCGAACTCAATTCGCCCAACGATCCCAATACATCGACCGGTAGCGCCGTCAGCAGATGGTTAACCGGCAGCAGGCAGGTAAGGATCAGAATCCCCCAGACCGCCCCCAGGCCGAAAGCCAAAAGACTATTCGCTGCCAGTACACCAAGGATATCGGTAGGCAAAAACAGCAGCCAGGCATTCAGCAGCCCGGTTTTCAACGTGAACGAAATCCCGACTGAGGCGACAAAGCCAATACTTAAACCAAATGCGATACTGCCCGCTTCCCGACGATGCATGTTACCTTCAATCAACTGCGGGAGGATCGGGCGAATACCATCATGAAAAACCGCGGCTGACCGGTGCGCCAGTAACGACGTCATCCCCGTCAGACAAGCCACCACAATGAGTTGAATATAAAGCGCCATAACAGTGCCTTTTTATTTTAAAGAGTTGATCAGTAATGGGATCGCATGTTCAATATGTTCAACCGAAAGGCCAAACGCGACTCTTCCTTCCGCCACCATTTTTGCAATCTGATCCTCTTTCGCCTTAATACCCGGCTTAGCAATAGTGCAACTTTTGTTGAACCCGATAATGGCGATCGCAATGGAAAGCGCCGCGCCAGCACCGGTGTTACACGCACCAATGTAGTAATCCAACTGGCCGTTTTTCACCTTCATAGCCGCTTCCATGTCGTTGTAGATGAACACCTCGAAACACCCTGGCGCCGTATTTTCAATCGTTTTTTTAATCAGCTCGCGCTGTAAGCCAGCAACACCAATCTTTTTCATCTCTATGTCCTTACAGGAAAAATTGAGTAGGGTTAGTACGTAACATCAGATCCACATCGGCCTGGCTGAAACCGGCCTGGTAAAGCAGAGGGACAAAGGTAGTCAACAGATAGTCGTAACCGTTGCCGCCATTAGCCTTTAAGTGAGAACGGCGGGTGATATCCATCGACAGCATGACGTGGTCCAGGCAGCCCCTTTCACGCAGGGCGAGCAGCATAGCGATGCGTTTTGCGTCGGGGTAATAATTGTTTTTACCAATTGTGTCGAGCTGGACATAAGCGCCGAGATCGATCATGCGCAAAATATCATCGATATTATCTTTCAGGTCGCAATGGCCAATAACCACGCGGGAGAGATTGACGCCGTGTTGTTTCAGCAGGGCAAGCTGCTCCAGCCCCATGGTGCTAAACGAAGTATGCGTTGAGATAGGTCGTCCGGTCGCGTTATGCGCCAGCGCCGCGGCGCTAAACACTTTGGCTTCCAGATCGGTAATCACCCCTTCACTGGAACCGATTTCGGCGATAATTCCGGCTTTGAGCGGCGTGCCATCAATACCGATTTCGATCTCATCGATCATCTCCCGCGCCAGTTCCTGCACAGAACGGGTAGCAACATGCTCAGGAAAGAAAGCGTGCTGATAATAGCCGGTGCAGGCAATCACGTTGATGCCGGTATCGCGCATCAGATCCAAGATAAAGGACGGGTTGCGCCCCATATAACGGTTAGTCATCTCAACAATATTGCGCACGCCGAGGTGCATTAAATCGCGCATCTCTTTACTAATCAGTTCGTATTGATCCAGGCGACAATCGATGTTGCCTTTAAAACCGGACAAATCGATATGTAAGTGCTCGTGCGCGTAGGTATAACCGGAGCTATCAATCATCATTATGTATTCCTTGCGAGCGTTATAAGCGAAAGGAAAGAGCACCCATTTTCCGGCGCATGCGCACCAAAAAAGTCGCATACGGTCGCGCCGACATCAGACAACGTGCGACGGGTCCCGAGCCGTGCAGGCGATTGCCCGGGAGACCACACCAGCAGCGGCACCTTCTCCCGCGTGTGTTTACTGTGGCCTATCGTTGGATCGTTACCGTGGTCGGCCATCACCACCAGGCAATCATCCGGGCGCATATCCGCCATCAGCAGAGCCAGCTGCTCATCGACCAGCTCCAGCCTGTCGACATAGCGCTCCACATCTTCAGCATGACCCGCCAGATCGGTTTCCTGGATATTGGTGCAGATAAATGCCGTCTCCCGGCGGTTAAACTCCGCCCGGGTGATCTCCATAATCTGCTGGCTATCGACCAGATTTTCCCAGCTGATGCCATGGGGATTGCTAACGATATCAGCGACCTTGCCGACGAGAACCGTCGGAACGTCCACCGCAAAGAGCTGGGCAGGAACCTGCACCTGTTCATCAACGCCGTAGCCCATATGCACAACCTGGAATCCCTGCTTATAGGCGCCTGAGCGCGGTGCGTTGATACCGATATAGCCGCCCTCTTTCTCTTCCACCGCGTCGAAGATATTCTGTGTACTGGACAGCTGACCGCCAAAAGTGATAACGCGTCCCACGGAAGCCTGTTCACGCACCGTCCTGCCAATCGCTTTCACCTGAGCAAAAGTCTTTTCACTCAGGTTGCCGGTGATGTTGTAAACCTGCCCCAGATCGGCTTCCAGGTTATCGCCAACCGCCACCGCGCCGTCCACCAATAGCCAAAACGGGCCTTTGCCATGACGCTCTGTTTGATGTCCGGCGGCAAGCAGCGCATCTTCAACCTTATCGATAACAGCATTAAATGGCATTCGCAGCGGGGTTCGGGGTTTGGTCCCAAAAATCTCCTGATGCCCCATAAAGGTATCACCGCCCTCATGTTCAAGCTCTGCGGTTCCCCATACGGCATCTTCAGAAAGCTGCATCACACCTGGGGCAAAACCGAGGGCGTTTATCAGACCCAGCTTTTCCAGCGTTGGCAGCCGCAGCGCAGGAAAGCGTTGCAGAATATGCCCGCAGGTATTCGCACCGATATCCTGCGGCCTCACTTCGGGAACATCAGCCATCGCGCCGACGCCAAAGCTGTCTATCACCAACACCACAAATCTCGCCATTAGTCCTCCAGAACGTTGCCAAGACTGTCATAACGGGCAACGATTTCAGGACTGCCGCTTTGAATACCGGCAATCAGCACCACATCGCTACGGGTAACGAAAATCTGCGTGCGGAAACAGAAGATTGCCGCACTGCCGACAGGAAACTCACCTTCCAGCGGCAGGTAGTAATCAATGCTGCTGTCATCTACCGCATTAAGCTGCGCCAGTTGGGCTTTTTCGCTGGCCGGAGCGAATATCAGCGCATGCTTAGCATGACCACGCCGATAATAGCCGCCGCCGTAGCAATAGCTTTGCCCGGCAAAATGATGGGAAATTTCACTCAGCCACAGCATGGCAACACGCTCCGGTTGATCTCCCTGCTGGTTGGCGGGGATGGTACCGGTCAGCGCATGCCCCGGCTCAGCGTGGGTGACGCCAAACTCCGCCAGTAGCGGCAGAGAGCTGCAGCTGGTTGCCGAAGGCGCATTCAGTTGCTGAACCGTCACGCCGAGACTTTCGAGCTTGTCTCTCGCGGCGAGCAAAGAGCGTAAATTCGGCGTTGGCAGAATTTTTTCCTGTTCGTCATCCCACAGCAGGCAAGGGAAGTGGGTGAGCCCGGTCAGTTCAATGCCCGGCAGGCTTTGAAGATGAGCCACCACGTTGTCCAGCTCAGCCAACGCGAATCCACTCTCCTGTCCCGGATAGAGGAAATCGCTCTCTCCATAGACCTTAAGCATGACCGCCTGCGCCCGACCGCTTGCTACCGCCGCCGCCGAAACTTCCTGAGCTTTCTCCAGAGAGAACAGGGTAATGACTTCGGTACCCTGCTCTACCGCGCCCGCCACCTGCGCGGAAGGTATTTGCACCAGATGACCCTGATGGGAAACGGGCAAACCGGCACGGCGCATCACCCGACTCTCTTTGTAATCCACAACAACAATGCCCTGATACCCCAGTGCCAACAGCTTTTCTGCCAGCCACGGATTTCGACCAATCTGCTTGGTCATCACGTACAGGCTAATTCCATATTGCTGCGCGGTCTTCAGCAGCAGCTTGCCATTTTCCAGCACCTGATCGACATCAATAACCCAGCTATCCGGGGCGATAAGCCCTTGCTGCCAGAAGCGGAGCGCTGTCGCAATCAGCGCCGGGTTCTGCCGTTGTAATGCTTTAATAAACATTTACTTGCCTCTGCTTTTATTCCTTTTTTAAATATTCATTTTTTTGAATATTTAAGTCGCATAGCGCCAATTCCCAATATTCTTCACACGGCCTGCTGCGCCGCTCCCCACAACCCATACCAGTTAGCGAGCAAATAACCTTTTTCATTAGCATGTAGAGTGACGTCAAATTCTTGCATCAGCGCCTGATGCAATTGATGAATCTCATCCCAATGCGCCGAACTGGTTATCTCTGCCATGAACTCCTCATCCAGCGGCTCAATAACCTCACCGCGACGGCTGCGCATCAGCGCATTTGCCATATGAGTTATCGCGATTTCCCCTTGCTCGCTAAAGACGGGAAGATGCCACTGCTCGTCCAGCTGGCGGACGACCTGCATCATTCCGCGACAAATATCCTGGTCGATAATCCCTGCCTCACACAGCAAGTTGAGCCTGTTTTCCATAATCACTGCCTTAATGTTAATAGCTTGGCTCTTGCTCTCCGCTCACCACCCGTTGTTGATGAGCTAATAGCGCCTGTTTATCAACGAATGCACGTAGCAGATGTTGAATCGGGTAATCATCTGCCCTGGCCAACACTACCGCCTCAGTCGCCTGCAAAAAACGCGGATCGTCACTTAGCGGCAGGGCTTCCAGCCCTAACATGGCCAGCTCCGCGCCAGCGGTGACGTTCCAGATAACGGCGTCAATTTCGCCTTTGACGATGCGACTTAGACTCTCGTGATAAGAGAGGTCGACGCGCTCTACGTCGCTATTGGCAAAATAAATTTCGGTCATAATTTTCTGGTCCGCCGAGCGGTTATCAAGCCCCACTCGCCGCACCGAATCGATTTCGCCTTTCCGGCAAATCAGCTGGTGCTCACCGACATAGGTGTGCGGCCCAAGGGTCATTACCATCCGCAGCCCGCTCTGCGCTAAATAACTTTCTGCCGCCAGGCGCGAAACCACCGCCATGTCGTAAACACCGTTAAGTAAGCACTCCACGCGAATGTCGGCGCCGCGCATATGCGCATAGTAAAAAGGAATACCTTCAAACTGCGCTTTCAGTCCGCTCGCCAGCCCTTCATACAATCGCGTATAGGGCAGAGGCATTGCGCAAACGACGTTAGTGATATCGATATGCGCCAATAGGGCCTTGTTATCCATCTCAACCAGGTAACTGCCGTTGCGCCCTCGGCGTTCAATACGAATGGCCCCGGAAGACTCCAGCGTTTTTAGCGCCGCCTGAGTCAGCCCAACGGAAGAGCCGCATTCACCCGCTAACTCATCAATCGTTTTTAGACGATTACCGCACTGCTCGCCCAACAAATAACGAGCCAGGGTCGTTAGTGCCATGCCCTCTTTTTTAATGAATGTCCGACGCATCTATAATCTTCACTAAATTGAATATTTATATCTTCACTAAAATGAAGATAATTAACAAGGAGCAAATAATCAAATCACGACAGTTATCACAAATTAAAAAGCCGGATGCATTGCACCCGGCTTTGGATATGACGACAACCATCAGATAGATTAAGGCTTAGCGACGAAACCAATCGCTTCGTAGACCGCCTTCAGGGTAACAGAAGCGCGAGCGCTGGCTTTCTCCGCGCCCTCTTTCATGACCTGATTCAGGAAGGCTTCATCACCGCGGAATCGGTGATAGCGCTCCTGCAGTTCGGTCAGCATGCCGGAAACGGCTTCCGCCACTTCGCCCTTCAGGTGACCATACATTTTGCCTTCAAAATGCTGCTCCAGCTCTGGAATACTCTGACCGGTAACGGCAGAGAGGATGTCCAGCAGGTTGGAGACACCCGCTTTATTCTGAATGTCGTAGCGAACAACCGGCGGCTCGTCGGAGTCGGTGACCGCGCGTTTGATTTTCTTCACCACCGATTTCGGGTCTTCCAGCAGGCCGATAACGTTGTTGCGGTTATCATCTGACTTGGACATCTTTTTGGTCGGCTCCAGCAGCGACATCACGCGCGCGCCGGATTTTGGAATAAACGGCTCAGGGACTTTAAACACATCGCCATAGATCGCGTTAAAACGCTGGGCGATATCGCGGCTCAGCTCCAGATGTTGTTTCTGATCTTCGCCGACCGGGACCTGGTTAGTCTGATACAGCAGGATGTCGGCAGCCATCAGCACCGGATAGTCAAACAGACCGGCGTTAATGTTTTCCGCATAGCGCGATGACTTGTCTTTAAACTGGGTCATACGGCTCAGTTCGCCGAAATAGGTGTAGCAGTTCAGCGCCCAGCCGAGCTGCGCGTGCTCCGGCACGTGGGACTGAACGAAGATGGTGCTTTTTTGCGGGTCGATACCACACGCCAGATACAGCGCCAGCGTGTCCAGCGTGGCCTTACGCAGCTGCTGCGGGTCCTGACGGACGGTAATCGCGTGCTGGTCAACGATGCAGTAAATGCAGTGGTAATCGTCCTGCATGTTTACCCACTGACGCAGCGCACCCATGTAGTTGCCAATGGTCAATTCACCTGAGGGCTGTGCGCCACTAAAAACGATGGGCTTAGTCATTTTTTATTCCTGAGTTTCACTGTACGGTAGCCCGAAAGCGGGCAAGAGTTCATTAAATTGGTCAAAGATATAATCCGGCTCGCTCTGCGAAATCGGCTCGCCGTAGTTGTAGCCGTAGGTCAGACCGATTGAGCGGCAGCCTGCGGCCTTCGCGGCCTGAATATCATTGCGCGAGTCGCCAACGAACAGCAGCTCCGTGGGTGCCAGCCCCAGTTTCTCCGCGACCATAAGCAGCGGTTCCGGATGCGGTTTTTTGTTTTTTACATCATCGCCGCCGATAACAACGGTAAAATATTTGGCGATATCCAGCGACGCCAGAATCGGCGCGACAAACGGCGTCGGTTTATTGGTCACCAGCGCCAGCGGCAGGCCTTTTGCGTGCAGCGCGCCCAGCGTATCGGCAACGGCTGGAAATAAAAAGCTCCCCTCTTCCGCCACTTCACCATAGTAGCGATCGAACAGCTTGCGCAAAATGGTCTGCTGTTCAGCCTGCGGAATATCGTCATGATCGACGGAAGGTTTGCCCTGAGAGGCTCTTAACGCCGCGCGCTCCTGACGAGCCCAGGTCAGGGCTCGCTGGATCAAGACGTCCGCGCCGTTGCCAATCCAGGTCACGACTCGCTCTTCTCCCGCCATCGGGAGCTCCAGCGCATACAGGGCGTTATCAACGGCTGCGGTCAAGCCCGGCGCGCTATCGACCAGCGTCCCGTCGAGATCGAACGCCACGCCGCGAATGTTTTGTAACTTATACATGGCTAACCTTTGCTAATTCGCTACGCATTTGATCGACCACTTTTTTATAGTCAGGCTGATCGAAAATGGCCGATCCGGCAACAAACATATCCGCACCGGCTGCAGCAATCTCAGCGATATTGCTGACTTTTACGCCGCCATCGACTTCCAGACGGATGTCGTAGCCGGATTCGTCAATGCGACGACGAACTTCACGCAGTTTTTCCAGAGTGTGTGGAATAAAAGACTGACCGCCAAAGCCCGGATTGACGGACATCAGCAGGATGACATCCAGCTTATCCATCACGTAGTCGAGGTAGCTCAGGGAGGTGGCCGGGTTAAACACCAGACCGGCTTTACAGCCGTGCTCTTTGATAAGCTGCAGCGTGCGGTCAACGTGTTCGGAAGCTTCCGGATGGAAAGTAATGATGCTGGCGCCCGCGGCGGCAAAATCAGGGACGATGCGGTCAACCGGCTTGACCATCAAATGCACGTCAATCGGCGCGGTGATACCGTAATTTCGCAGTGATTTCAGCACCATCGGACCAATGGTCAGATTCGGCACGTAGTGGTTGTCCATCACGTCAAAGTGCACAACATCGGCACCCGCAGCCAACGCATTGGCGGTATCCTCGCCCAGACGGGCAAAATCAGCCGACAGAATCGAAGGGGCAATCAAATACTGCTTCATCCGCATCTCCTTGAAATTTATTTGGTCTTGGGCGGACGGTACAGAGCCAGAAGCTCGTCCACCTTCTTACGTGTACCACCGTTGCTGCTGATGCTGCGTCGAACCTTCACAATATGCGTCTCAGCGGCGTTTTTGTACCACTCCTGAGTGAGCGGCGTGCGATGGTTTGAAATAAGCACAGGAATACGCTTTTTCATCAGCGATTCCGCTTTTTTAGCCAGCAGCTCCTGCTGCTCCTGGCTAAAGCTATTCGTATGATAAGCCGTAAAATTCGCCGTAGACGACAGCGGCGCATAGGGCGGATCGCAGTAAACAACGGAGCGGTTATCTGCCCGCTTCATGCACTCTTCATAAGATTCACAATGAAACTCTGCATGCTGCGCCTTCTCCGCAAAATGATACAGCTCAGCTTCGGGAAAATAGGGCTTTTTATAGCGACCAAACGGCACGTTAAACTCACCGCGCAGATTGTAGCGACACAGGCCATTGTAGCCATGACGGTTCAAATACAGGAACAACACCGCGCGACGCAGCGGCTCCTGGCTCTGGTTGAACTCATCCCGGAACCGATAATACTGCTCTGCGACGTTGTTCTCTGGTGTAAACATCTCACGCGCCGCCGCAACATAGTCATCGGTACGCAGCTTGACGATGTTATACAGACTGATCAAATCACTATTGATATCAGCGAGGATATAACGAGAAAAGTCGGTATTAAGAAATACCGACCCGGCGCCCACAAAAGGCTCAATCAAGCAGTCGCCCTGCGGCAAATGCTTTTTAATATCGTCAAGCAGGGGGTATTTACCCCCTGCCCATTTCAGAAAAGCGCGATTCTTTTTCATGCTGCCTAACTAATTACACATTCTCCGGCTGCGGAGAAAGCTCCGACAGCATCCTGCGCTTCAGACTACTCTGCGGCATTATTTCAGGTCAGACTGAACCTGATGCAGCGGTTTTGCCCACGGGTTTTTCGCCTGTACATCTGCTGGCAGCGTAGCAACAGCACGTTTCGCTTCATCTTTCGAAGCGTAAATGCCGCTCACCAGAACATACCAGGGCTGACCGTTACGCGTAGTCTCATAGACAACATATTTTTCCAGCTTCTCTTTCTTCGCCCAACTGTTGAGGTTGTTGTAGTTAGAAGAGCTGCTGAGCTGCAGCGTGTAGTGACCGGACGGCGCAGACTTCATCGAGCTGACGTCGCCGGCACTTTTACCCGCAGCAGCCGTTGCTGCCGGAGCGGCAGTTGCAGTCGCAGTCGCAGTCGGAGCAGTAGATGCAGTTGCGGCCGTTGCCGCAGGAGCGGTAGTCGCAGCCGGTTTAGCCTGTGCAGTAGCGGTAGAATTAGTGGTCGGCTGAGCTTTTGCCGGAGCCGTAGTCGCGACGCTTTCTGTACGCTTAGGCTGGACCGGAGCCGGTTTCGGCTGGGTCGGCACTTTCGCTGTGGCCTGCGGTTTCGGTTCGATAACCGTATGCTTACGCTCAGCCGGGCGCGGTGTCGCCGCCGTCTGACGCTCTGTCGTCGCCTGACGCGGGGCTGTGGCGCCATTGCGCACTGGCGCAACGGTAGCAGGCTCAGTTGGCAGAGTAGAGTTCGCTACCGCGCTATCAATCTGACCCTGCTGCTGGGTCAGCGCATTGTTCAGATCGCCCTGAACCTCAACGCGCTGCTGCCCTTGCGGTTCAGCCGTAGCCTGACCTTGAGTCGGGTTAGAGGCGATAGGCGGCAGAGAAACATCCTGCGGCTGCGAGCTGCTAGCCGCTGATGAATCCTGAGCAGCAGGCTGAGTATTATTATTGTCCTGCTCGCCGGAGAGGTTGATGCTCTTCTCACCGGAAGCCGTTTGCTCGTTGGATGAGGATGGTGATTTCAGCGCGGAACCCACGCCAACAATCAGCAGCAGCAGAACGAGGATCCCCACGCCCATCATGATGTACTGACGAGAGGCGGGTTTCGCAGGCGCCTTCTTACGCTTGCGAGGACGACGCTCAACCTGACGCTCTTCGTCATCGCCTTCGTCAGACTCTACCTCTTCTTCGTACTCTTCATACTGTTCTTCGTCGCGCTCACGGCGTGCTTTGCTGCCGCGCGTCGGGCGACCATCGTCAGCATCATCAAGATCGACATCATCAAAATTGATTTGCGGATCGGCATCACGCTCTGAAGACTGACGAGAACGACCAGTACGACGATCGCTGCGATCGGCTTTCATATCGTCTTCTGGTTTTAATTCATCCATTTAACACCCCACTAAAAGGCTTATGCTCACGACTATTGCACATCACCCGAAATGATAACGCCGCGCGAACGCGGCCAGACCTTCTTATTGTTGCGCCTGCTGAGTATCAGCAATCGCGCCAAGAACAACATCGTGCGGTACTCCGCCGCGTATCTCGCTCTTCCCTATCGCGAGGGGTAGCACCAGCCGCATCTCGCCTGCCAGCACCTTTTTATCACGCATCATGTGGGGCAAATACGCCTCTGCCGCCATCTCCTGCGGCCCGCATACCGGCAAACCAGCACGCTGCAACAGATGAATAATTCGCTGCGTATCCTGCGGATCAAAGCGCCCCAAACGCTCGGACGCATGCGCCGCCATCACCATACCGGCCGCGACCGCTTCACCATGCAACCAGTTACCGTAGCCCATTTCAGCTTCGATAGCATGACCAAAAGTATGGCCAAGATTGAGTAAAGCACGTAACCCGGTTTCGCGCTCGTCGGCGGCGACAACTTCGGCTTTCAGCTCACAACAGCGACGGATACAGTACGCCATTGCGGTTTCATCCAGCGCCATCAATGCATCAATGTTATTTTCCAGCCAGTCGAAGAATTCGCCGTCAAGAATAACGCCGTACTTGATCACTTCAGCCAGGCCGGAAGAGAGCTCACGCTTCGGCAGCGTTTTGAGACAGTTGAGATCGACAACAACAGAAACCGGCTGCCAGAAGGCGCCAATCATGTTTTTGCCGAGAGGATGGTTGACGGCCGTTTTGCCGCCGACCGAAGAATCCACCTGCGACAGCAGAGTGGTCGGAACCTGAATAAAGCGTACGCCACGCTGGTAGCTGGCCGCTGCAAATCCCGTTAAATCACCAATTACCCCACCGCCGAGCGCCACTAATGTGGTGTCGCGGCCGTGTGGTTTTTGCAATAGCGCGGTAAAAACGGTATCCATCACCGCCAGGCTTTTAAACTGCTCGCCGTCGGGAAGGATCACGCTATCGACTTTTACTCCCGCTTGCTCAAGTGCGGAGCGTACGGTATCCAGATAAAGCGGCGCCAGCGTCTCATTGGTGACCAGCATAACCTGGTCGCCTGATTTCAGTGGCAGGAAGGAAGCTGGATCGTTAAACAAACCAGCCGCGATGGTAATCGGGTAACTACGTTCCCCGAGGGTTACAGTAAGCCTCTCCATAACGCGACGTCCACCTCAGTTGCTTTTACTCTGACGCACTTTATTAAGCCAGAATCAGTTGCTTTCCAGCATATGAATAATCTGGTTTGCTACCACTTTCGCGCTTTGATCGTCAGTACGGATAGTGACGTCAGCAATCTCTTCGTACAGCGGATTACGCTCATCCGCCAACGCTTCCAGTACTTCGCGAGGCGGCGCATCAACTTGTAGCAAAGGACGCTTTTTATCGCGCTGCGTACGGGCAAGCTGCTTTTCGATAGTTGTTTCCAGGTAGACCACCACGCCGCGGGCGGAGAGACGGTTACGCGTTTCACGGGATTTTACAGAGCCACCGCCGGTTGCCAGCACGATTCCCTGTTTTTCCGTCAACTCATTGATAATTTTTTCTTCACGGTCGCGGAAGCCGTCTTCGCCTTCTACATCAAAGACCCAACCCACATCTGCGCCAGTGCGTTTCTCAATTTCTTGATCGGAATCGTAAAATTCCATGTTGAGCTGTTGGGCTAACTGGCGCCCAATAGTGCTTTTGCCGGCACCCATAGGCCCAACCAGAAAGATATTGCGTTTCTCTGCCATTTTTTCGGTACTACTAAGACTATTCGTTAATGGTAAACCCGCTTCGCAGACACCCAGCGCAGCAGGACATGAACTGAAACCTCATATGCAATAGAGCGAGAGTCAGACTAAAAATTATCTCAATACTCCGGCTGGTTTGGCAACAGAATAAATCACCGGACAAGAAAGGGAGGATTGATGTCGTACCCGACTCTCAAATCGGTACCCCTTGTATGCTAAATCCGTCCTCACGTCAAACACCTGAAACGTGTTTAGCAAGAAAAACCGCTTAATGCACTGCCAGAATACGTGGAGTAATGAAGACAACCAGTTCACGTCGTTCGTTATCCTTACCGTCACGGCGAAACAGCTGGCCAAGCCAGGGGATATCGCCAAGTAGAGGAATACCATCGCGAGACGTTTTATTTTTTTGCGCAAAGATACCGCCTAACGCCAGGGTCTCTCCGCTTTTCACCTCCACCTGCGTTTCTATTTCTTGTTTATCGATAGCCAGCACTTCGCCATTTTCCTGTTTGAGCATCTGGCCCGGCGTATTTTCACTGATCCTCAGTTTTAACCGCACGCGATCGTGATGTAGCACCGTCGGCGTCACCTCCATCCCCAGCACCGCCTCTTTAAACTCAACGGAGGTCGCGCCGCTTTCGCCGCTGGAGACCTGATAGGGTATCTCGCTGCCCTGCTTAATGCTGGCGGGCTGCATATGTGAAGCCAGCAGACGGGGGCTGGCGATAATGTCCACCTTCTGTTTCTGCTCAAGTGCGGAAAGCTCCAGCTCCAGGAGCCGCCCACCGATGCGGCCGATGTTAAACCCGGCCCTCGTACTGGCATCCCCTACCGCCAGGTTGCTGCTCAGGGTCGTCAGTTTACCGGAGCCTGGTGGGCTGCTGGCGTCCGCCAGGCTCCACTTCACGCCCAGTTCACGCAGGCTGGTTTCGCTCATTGAGACAATATGCGCCGCCAGCTCAACCTGGCCGACAGGCACATCCATCTCCTGAACCCATGCTATTAACGCCGGGAGGTGTTGGGCGTCATCGCGAATCAACAGGCGGTTGGTTCGTTTATCGACCGTCAGATGCCCGCGAGCGCTCAGCAGTTTTTCGCCCGCTTTGGCCAGATCCTCTACATCAGCATAACGCAGGCTCATGCTATGCCCCTGTAGAGGGAGATTCTGTAGACGCTTTGCTCTCTCCGCCTCAAGCTGTGCCTGCTGCGCCTTTTGCCAGACCAGAGTATGCACGTACAGTACCGAGCCTTGTTGGGTCAGGGTCAGACCGGCGCTATCGATAACCGATCGCAGCGCCTGCTGCCACGGCACTTCCTTCAGTTGGAGAGATACCGTTCCGCTGACGTCCGGCGCCACCACGAGATTTTTTTGCTTTAGCTCCGCCAACGACTGGAGTACCTGGGCCACCGGCGCATCATCGACGACCAGCGACACGGGAAGATCCTTTTTTACCGCGTCGACCATCATCGGCAGGAGTAGAAACAGCAGGCTTATCCATCGCATCATTCTTTATTCCCTTTCGCAGCCAGACCCACTGCGCGGGTTCACACCCGGCGCCGGTTGATATAGCCATTTTTTCAGATGTCAGAAGCGTCACCCGCCAGCCTGTAGGCAGCGTCTCCGCATCCCTCACGCGGCGCCATTTCCCGGCGCTATCCTGCAGGATGCCAATCAACTCTCGCGGATCGCCTATCGCCCCACCGTAGCGCCATTGATTAAGCTGCGCAGTCCGGCAACTATCGACCGGAGGCTGAAAGGGATCGCGTTCCGCAGCCAGCAGCGGCAGAGGAAACAGCAGTAAACACCAGCCTTTACGGCGCATCTTCCGCCTCCAGTTGCAGGATCAGCCGTAGAGCCTGATTTTCCGGCTGCATTGAGAAAGCCGTGGCGCGCATCCCGCAGCGGGCCAGCCAGGAAAAAAGCGCCGGTACCGCTTGCCAGTCAACCGCCAGCTGCATCTCGCCACCGCGCCCTATCGGCCGCCAGTCCATAAGCGCAGCGCCCGTCACCGGGAGGTCAATGGGAGAGAAAGCCTGGGTTTGTTGCTCATCAATACCAACGTTTTGTAGCGCAGCCCGCAGCGGCAACAATTTGCGCCACTGTGCTTGTATGCGCGGCGTGCCGCCCGCGTTAATGTCTGGTTGGGGGGGCTGCAGTAGCCATCCCCAGACTTCGGCAATGAGAACCAGGACGACAGGTATTGTTAACAGGCTTTTGCGCCCCGTCAGCCAGCGTTCAATCTCAACCCGCATTGTCGTCCTCTCCGGCCATGGAAAAGTGAAATAACCAGCGCCCTTCACCGTCGCGGTGCGTTTCTCCCGCCTTTGGCGGACGCAAGCCGGCAACACTCCCCAGCGCTTTTTCAAGCTCAGCCAGCCCCTTTAGATGCAACGTGAGTCCGCTCAGTACCAGGGTATTCTGGCGGTATTCCAGTTGGGTTAACCAGGCGTGTTCCGGCATAAGCGCCGCTATCGCCTGCAACCTCGACTGCCACGCGGCGGTTTTCTCCCGCCGCAGAGCGCGCAGGCGTCGTTGTTCCTGCTGCTGTAACCGTTGGCGCATGGCGCGCTCACGCTGCTGAAAGGCGGTATACAGCTGCTCTTCAGCGCTAATCTTCGCGGTTTCAAGCGAGTGGCTGACCCGCTGGTTGAGCCGTGAAGTGAGGAGCGCCGCCAGCAGAATAAGCAGCAAACCAAGAATCAGCAGCCCCGCCATCTGCAGACGTTGCCGTCGACGCGTTTCGCGCCAGGGAAGGAAGTTGACTATATGGCTCATGACTGACGCGCTCCCAGCGCCAGGCCGAGGGCAACGGTAAAGCTATCGCCACGTGCCGGGAGCGGGGGCTGCAGGCGATGGATAGCGCTCCAGGCGTCAAAATTCCGCCCGTCGGGCGATGCGGAGGCGCAGAGGCGAAACGTACCGCCATTCACCCGGGATACCAGGTCTGGAAAAGAGGGAGCGTCGCTGCACGGACAGCATCCCCAGCTATCGGCGGTGGCCCAAAGCCAGCTCGCTTCGTCACGCCAGGCCAGCCCCTGAACGTCATCAGGTTGCCAGGGGAGAAAGGCGCTAAGCGCGCTGGCATCCGGCACAATCCCCACCAACCTCAGCTTGAGTCGACTTGCCAGGCGGCACAGAAGGTTAACGTCCAACCGCTGCGCGGCGGTAACCCGCCAGCCATCAACCGCTCCGGTTTGCGCATAATCAACGCATAGCGAAGATGCGGGCATTTCCAGCTGCTGCGCCATCGCGCTGGCAATCCAGGTCGCCTGTTCGCTTTCTCTTAATGAAATCTGCGGGCGCGGGAGCTGCTTTTGCAGGGTTCGCGCCGCCGGGAAGGCGATACAGACCTGATGCTGCAAAGGCAGCTCCCGCCGCCAGCTTTGCAGCTGACGGGCCAGCGATTCAACGTCCACCACCATTCCCTGCCGCACGCTACCGGGCATGAGCGGGATACTCCACCAGCGGCGTAGCGCCCAGCGTGAGCGCTCATGTAATAACGCGACAATAGCAATGTGGTCCTGCTGGATATGCATTCCTATGCGCCAGTTTCTAAACGCCATGCTTACGATCTCCTTATCCGCCGATATGCTTCGCTATATCAATGCTCCAGGCTTGCCTTTATACTACTGCGCGTTTGTTTATAAACTGCCCAATGAAAACTAAATGAGAAATCTCCGGTGAAGTTCGTAAAGTATCTTTTTATCCTTGCAGTATGTTGCGTACTGCTGGGAGCAGGCTCGATTTTTGGTCTCTATAAATATATAGAGCCCCAGCTCCCCGACGTCGCAACCCTGAAGGATGTGCGCCTGCAGATCCCGATGCAGGTCTATAGCGCGGATGGTGAGCTGATTGCGCAATATGGCGAGAAACGCCGTATTCCCGTCACGCTACAGCAAATGCCGCCAGAGCTGATAAAAGCGTTTATCGCCACCGAAGACAGCCGTTTTTATGAGCATCATGGCGTTGACCCGGTCGGGATTTTCCGCGCCGCCAGCGTCGCGATGTTCTCCGGTCACGCCTCTCAGGGGGCCAGTACGATTACTCAACAGCTGGCGCGCAACTTCTTCCTGAGCCCTGAAAAGACGTTGATGCGTAAGGTAAAAGAAGCCTTCCTCGCGATCCGCATCGAGCAGTTGCTCAATAAAGATGAAATCCTTGAGCTGTACCTGAACAAAATCTATCTTGGCTACCGCGCCTACGGCGTCGGCGCGGCCGCGCAGGTCTATTTCGGTAAATCCGTCGACCAGTTGACGCTGAGCGAGATGGCGGTCATTGCGGGCCTGCCTAAAGCGCCTTCGACGTTTAACCCGCTCTACTCCATGGATCGTGCAACCACCCGCCGCAACGTTGTTCTCTCACGGATGCTGAGCGAAGGCTACATCACGCAGTCGCAGTACGATCAGGCGCGTAGCCAGATGATTGACGCCAGCTACCATACGCCGGAAATCGCCTTCTCCTCCCCGTATCTCAGCGAAATGGTGCGTCAGGAAATGGTCAGCCGCTACGGCGAGCAGGCTTATGAAGACGGTTATCGCGTCTACACCACCATTACCCGTAAAAATCAGCAGTCGGCCCAGGAGGCCGTGCGTAAAAACGTGCTGGATTACGACATGCGCCACGGCTATCGCGGCCCGGACAAGGTGCTGTGGAAGGTGGGTGAAACGCCGTGGGATAACCAGAAAATCCTCGATACGCTGAAAAAAACCCCGAATACCGGACCGCTCTCGCCGGCGGTCATCACGTCGGCAAATCCGCAGGAAGCCGTCGCGCTAATGAGTAACGGAACCTCGGTGTCGCTGAATATGGAAGGCGTCCGCTGGGCGCGTCGGTTTATTTCTGATACCCAGCAGGGCGCCACGCCGCGTAAAGTAAACGATGTGGTGCAGACCGGGCAACAGGTCTGGGTACGTCAGGTGGGTAGCAGCTGGTGGTTGTCGCAGGTGCCGGATGTCAACTCAGCGCTGGTCTCGATCAACCCGCAAAACGGGGCGATCATTGCGCTAGTTGGCGGCTTCGATTTCAACCAGAGCAAGTTCAACCGTGCGACACAGGCGCTGCGCCAGGTCGGTTCTAACATTAAGCCGTTCCTCTACACTGCAGCAATGGATAAAGGCTTAACGCTGGCGAGCATGCTCAACGATGTGCCAATTTCCCGTTGGGATGCCGGCTCCGGCTCCGACTGGCGCCCCAAAAACTCACCGCCGCAGTATGCGGGCCCTATCCGCCTGCGTCAGGGGCTGGGTCAATCAAAGAACGTGGTGATGGTTCGCGCGATGCGGGCCATGGGCGTGGACTACGCGGCTGAGTATCTCCAGCGCTTTGGCTTCCCGGCACAGAACATCGTTCGGACCGAATCGCTGGCGCTGGGTTCAGCCTCTTTCACCCCGCTTCAGGTTGCTCGCGGTTATTCGGTGATGGCTAACGGCGGTTTCCTGGTGAGCCCTTATTTCATCAGCAAAATCGAGAACGATCAGGGCGGCGTCATTTTTGAAGAGCGGCCAAAAGTTGCCTGCCCACAGTGCGATATTCCGGTGATTTACGGCGATACGCCGAAGTCTGATGTACTGGATAATAAAGATGTTGAGGACGTCGCGACCTCACAGGACCCGCAAAACCCCGGCGTTCCTCCACAGCCGCAGCTTGCGCAGGCGAACCAGTCTCTGGTGGCGCAAAGTGGCGCTCCGGAGTACGCGCCGCACGTGATCAACACGCCGCTGGCGTTCCTGATTAAAAGCGCCCTGAACACCAACATCTTCGGCGAACCGGGCTGGATGGGTACCGGCTGGCGGGCGGGCCGCGACCTGCAGCGTCACGATATCGGCGGCAAAACCGGGACCACCAACAGTTCAAAAGATGCGTGGTTCTCAGGCTATGGTCCTGGCGTCGTAACGTCGGTATGGATTGGCTTTGATGACCACCGCCGCGATCTGGGCCGCACCACCGCCTCCGGAGCAATCAAAGATCAGATATCCGGCTATGAAGGCGGCGCTAAAAGCGCCCAGCCGGCCTGGGATGACTTTATGAAAAGGGTGCTGGAAGGCGTACCGGAAGAGCCGCTAACGCCGCCGCCGGGTATTATTACGGTGAACATCGATCGCAGCACCGGCCAGTTGGCCAGCGGCGGTAACAGCCGCGCCGAGTACTTTATTGACGGCACCCAGCCGACCCAACAGGCGGTTCATGAAGTCGGCACCACCATTACCGATGGCGGGGGCGAGACCCACGAACTGTTCTGACAAAAAAAGCGCCTGCGGGCGCTTTTTTTATCTGAGAGAGGCGCTACAGCCGCCCTTGCGCCTGCAGCCATTCGCGCAGCAGGAAAAGCGCGCTAACGTTACGCGCTTCGTTGAAATCTTCTTCATCAAGCAGCGTCATCAGCTGCGACAGCGGCCAGCGCACCTGCGGCAGCGGCTCGGGCTCATCGCCGGGCAACGACTCCGGATAAAGGTCTTCCGCCACCAGGATATTCATCTTGCTGGAGAAGTAGGACGGGGCCATGCTCAGCTTTTTCAAAAACGTCAGCTTTTGCGCGCCAAACCCAACCTCTTCTTTCAGCTCACGGTTGGCGGCTTCCAGTACGCTTTCGCCCGGATCGATCAGGCCTTTTGAAAAACCCAGCTCATAGGACTCCGTACCAACTGCATATTCGCGAATCAGGATTATATGGTCATCGACAATCGGCACAATCATCACGGCTTCACGGGTAGAAGGCCGCATCCGTTCATACACCCGGCGCACGCCGTTGCTGAACTCAAGGTCCACGCTTTCAACATTAAAAAGGCGCGAGCGCGCGACTGTTTCAACATTGAGAATGGTGGGTTTTTGTAATGATTTGCTCATTGTCATCGGTCTATGCTGTGATTACAGCGGTCATTGTGCGATACGCAGCACGGTTTCGGCAATCCTAATCGCCACTAATTTACATAATTGCAACTTTTTCGTCTTGACCACTGGTATCACAAAGACTAAAAAGTCAATAGGTTGAACGGTATTTGAGAATATACTGATTCCTGGATTTTAACGCTTTTGATAAGGTTGTATGCTGCTGCATTGCATAATAGATTTTCTCCCGTTGACGTAATAAGTGCCGATTTCGACGGCTGTTTTACCTCCATTGATGCATGGCAACCGACGATACCAGTAAGAAAAGAATAACTATGATGGGATGGGCATGGGCACCTTTCTGATATTTTTGTTAGCTCTGCTAATCTGCGCATTGCTTATCGGCTGGTGGTATCGCACGCATACAAGACGTCGTCGCCTGCCGCTGCTGCACGCCTTTAGCGATGCCGCGACGCGCAAGCTTTCCGATGAAGAGCGCAGCGCCGTTGAAAAATACCTCGAAAGCCTCAGCCGCAACCAGCAGTTGCCGGCGTCTGGCGCCAGCACCGCGCCGGTCAACCTGACGCTGAACGAACAGAGCGGCACCGTTTATAGCGTCACCCGCGCCATTACGCGCTACGGCATCACCACCGATGACCTCAATAAATGGCGCTACTTCCTTGATTCAGTTGAAATTCATCTACCTCCCTTCTGGGAGCAACATATCAATGATGAAAACAGCGTCGAGTTAATCTCCACCGATAGCCTTCCGCTGGTGATTGCTCTCAATGGGCAAACGCTCAGCGACTATCCGCAGGAATCTCGGGGGTTTGCGCTTGAAAAAGCCGCGGTGCCTCAGGCATCCATCCGCGGGGAAGAGAGCGAGCAAATTGAGCTGCTGAACATCCGCCAGGAAACACCGGAAGAGCATGCGCTCAGCCGCCCTGAGAGTCTGCGCGAAGCCATTCTGGTGGTTGCCGCTTTCCTGCTGTTTTATTGCAGCCTGATAACCCCGAACGTTTTTTCGCCCTGGCTGCTGGGCGGCGGGTTACTCCTGCTGCTGGCAGGCGTATGGGGGATCTACGCTCCCCCGCGCAAAACATCGCTGCGGGAAATTCACTGCCTGCGCGGCATGCCGAAACGCTGGGGATTGTTTGGCGAAAATAACCAGGAACATATCAATAATATTTCCCTCGGCATTATCGACCTTATCTACCCGCGCCACTGGCAACCATGGATTGCGCAGGACCTCGGCCAGCAAACGGATATCGATATCTACCTCAGCCGCCACGTTGTCCGCCAGGGGCGCTTCCTGTCGCTGCATGATGAGGTCAAAAACTTCCCGCTTCAGTACTGGCTCCGCAGCGCGATTATCGCCCTCGGCGCGCTGCTGATCGTCGTGATGCTGTGGGCCAGCGTACCGCTGAATATGCCTTTTAAATTCACCCTTTCATGGCTCAAGGGCGCGCAAACTATCGAAGCCACGACGGTTGCCCAGTTGGAGAAGTCAAAGATTCGCATCGGCGACACGCTGCGCCTGAAAGGCACAGGAATGTGCAACATCCACTCGCCGGGCGCCTGGACGGCAAAAGAAAACTCGCCGTTTATGCCGTTCGATTGTTCGCAAATCGTCTGGAATGATGCCCCTCCCCTGCCGCTGCCGGAATCAGATATCGTCAGTAAGGCCACCGCCCTGATGCAGACCGTCCAGCGCCAGCTCCATCCCGAATCCGATGACGATTCGCGCGTCAGCCCGGCGCTGCGTTCCGCCATTCAGAAGTCAGGCATGGTGCTGCTGGATGACTTTGGCGATATCGTCACAAAAACCAACGACCTGTGCTCAGCGAAAGACGATTGCGTTCGTTTGAAGAATGCGCTGGTTAACCTCGGCAACACCCGCAACTGGGAAGCCCTGACCAAACGCGCCAGCGCGGGCAAACTGGACGGCGTCAACGTCCTGTTACGCCCGGTAAGCGCGGAGTCGCTGGAGAACCTGGTCACCACCTCCACCGCGCCGTTCATCAGCCGTGAAACCTCGCGCGCGGCGCAGGCGCTGAATAGCCCGGCGCCCGGCGGTTTCCTGATTGCCAGCGATGAAGGCAGCGACCTGGTGAACCAGCCGTGGCCAGGCACCGGCTTATACGACTTCCCTGCCCACCAGCAATGGAGCGAACTGCAGCGTCTGGCGGGTATGCTAATGCACACGCCGTTCCAGGCAGAAGGCATCGTCACCAATCTTTACACCGACGCCAACGGCACGCAGCATATCAACCTGCATCGTATTCCTGACCGCTCCGGTCTGTGGCGTTACCTCGGCACAACGCTGCTGCTGCTGGCCATGCTGGGCTGTTCGGCGTATCACGGTATCCAGGCTTTTCGTCGCTATCAGCGCCATCGCCAGCGACAGGAAGAGATCCAGAAATACTATGAAAGCTGCCTGAATCCGGTTCTGCTTTCCTCACCCGACCCGCAAGAATAATTCTCTGCGCGACGGGGTGTGATAACCTGTCGCGCAATTTTCCCCCTCGCTGGAGACTGACCATGCATTTTGATATCGCCTGGCAAGAGGTTGATACCGTTCTGCTGGATATGGACGGCACGCTACTCGACCTCGCCTTCGACAACTACTTCTGGCAAAAACTGGTTCCGGAAACCTGGGGCGCCGCGCGGGGGCTCAACCTGCAGGAAGCCAGAGACGCGATGCGCCAGGAGTATCATGCGGTACAACATACGCTAAACTGGTACTGCCTGGACTACTGGAGCGAGCGACTGGGTTTGGATATTTGTGCGATGACCAGCGAGCAGGGGCCAAGGGCCGCGCTGCGTGAAGATACCGTGCCGTTCCTTGAGGCGCTTAAAACCAGCGGTAAACGGCGGATTTTGCTGACCAACGCCCATCCGCATAATCTGGCGGTGAAGCTAAAGCATACCGGGCTGGACGCGCACCTTGATTTATTGCTTTCCACCCACACATTTGGTTATCCGAAAGAGGATCAGCGGCTGTGGCACGCGGTAGCTGAAGAAACCGGCTTCGACGCGCGCAATACGCTGTTCGTCGATGATAACGAGGCAATTCTGGACGCGGCGGCGGAATACGGCATCCGCTATTGCCTCGGTATCACCAATCCCGACTCCGGGCTGGCGGAAAAAAGCTACGCTCGCCATCCAGGGTTGAACGATTACCGGCACCTGATCCCCTCGCTGACCCTACAGGAGAGGCCATGAAAGAAAAACCCGTCGAAGCCGTCAGGCTGGACAAATGGTTGTGGGCAGCCCGCATTTATAAAACCCGTGCGCTGGCGCGCGAGATGATTGAAGGCGGCAAGGTGCACTATAACGGACAGCGCAGTAAGCCGGGAAAGGTAGTCGAGCTGAATGCGACCCTGATGCTCCGCCAGGGCAATGACGAACGCACCATCGTGGTAAAAGGCATTACCGAACAGCGCAGACCCGCCAGTGAAGCCGTCGCGCTTTATGAAGAGACGGCTGAGAGCATCGAGAAACGCGAGAAAGTGGCGCTGGCGCGCAAAATGAACGCCTTAACCATGCCGCATCCCGACAGGCGACCGGATAAGAAAGAGCGGCGCGACCTGATGAGATTTAAACACGGCGATAGTGAATAACTGTGGCCCGCAAGAGAGATGATTATGACTCAACACGATCAATTACACCGCTATCTGTTTGAAAACTATGCCGTACGCGGTGAGCTGGTAACAGTTTCAGAAACTTTAGAACAGATTCTGACCAACCATAGCTACCCGCAGCCGGTGAAAACCGTGCTGGCGGAACTGCTGGTCGCCACCAGCCTGCTGACCGCCACGCTGAAGTTCGCGGGCGATATTACCGTTCAGCTGCAGGGCGATGGCCCGCTGTCGCTGGCGGTGATCAACGGCAACAACCAGCAGCAGATGCGCGGTGTCGCCCGCACCCAGGGTGAGATCCCGGAAGGGGCGGACCTGAAAACCATGGTCGGCAACGGGTATCTGGTCATTACCATCTCTCCGGAAGAGGGCGAGCGCTATCAGGGGGTGGTCGGTCTTGAAGGCGATACGCTGGCGGCCTGCCTCGAAGATTACTTCCAGCGCTCCGAACAGCTGCCAACCCGACTGATTATCCGTAGCGGTGAACACGAAGGTAAACCGATGGCCGGCGGCATGCTGCTGCAGGTTCTGCCGGCGCAGGACGCGCAGGCGGCTGATTTCGAACATCTGAGCACGCTGACCGAAACCATCAAAGCTGAAGAGCTGTTTACCCTGCCCGCAAACGATGTGCTCTGGCGCCTGTATCACGAAGAAGAAGTTACCGTATACGAGCCGCAGGGCGTTGAGTTTAAATGCACATGCTCTCGCGAGCGCTGCGCCGGCGCGCTGAAAACGCTGCCGGATGAGGAGATCGATAGCATCCTGGCCGACGAAGGAGAAATCGATATGCACTGCGACTATTGCGGTAATCATTACATCTTTAATGCGATGGATATCGCCGAAATTCGTAACAACGCCTCCCCGGCCGACCCGCAAATCCACTAATCCTCACTTTGTCAGGCGCGGTTTTCCTCCTCGCGCCTGGCGTCAACAATTTTTCTTCGCGTGGTGAATCGATTCCCCATGAAAGAGTTACGTAATTTTCTTTCAGGTAAGCGATTACATTCACATTTCAACAGTTTTTTTAATTACTTTTTAACCATTAAGAAACATCTACCCCCACTGTAGCCCTAATTCCTGAGATAATCCCCTGCGCCTCGTGACAGGAGTCACAACGTTTTTCGTAAGTCCGCCGTTTGTCGAGATACGTAAATCTATGAGCCTGGTCGCGGTCTATACCCCGTAATAAACCCTACAATTTAAAGCAGTACATATTGGCTAAGGAGCAGTGACATGCGCGTTAATAATGGTTTAACCCCGCAGGATCTCAAGGCTTATGGTATCAATGACGTCCAGGATATCGTCCATAACCCCAGCTACGATACTTTGTATCAGGAAGAGCTCGCCCCCAATCTTCAAGGTTATGAACGTGGCGTATTAACAAATCTTGGTGCAATCGCCGTAGATACCGGTATTTTTACCGGCCGTTCTCCAAAAGATAAGTATATCGTTCGTGACGACACCACCCGCGATACCGTGTGGTGGGCCGATAAAGGCAAAGGTAAGAACGACAACAAGCCGCTTTCTGAGGAAACGTGGCAGCACCTGAAGGGGCTGGTGACCCGCCAGCTCTCCGGCAAGCGCCTGTTTATCGTTGACGCCTTCTGCGGCGCCAACGCCGACACCCGCCTGAGCGTCCGCTTTATTACCGAAGTCGCCTGGCAGGCGCATTTCGTGAAGAACATGTTTATTCGCCCAAGCGATGAAGAGCTGGCGAACTTCAAGCCGGATTTCATCGTGATGAACGGCGCTAAGTGCACCAACCCGCAGTGGAAAGAACAGGGTCTGAACTCCGAAAACTTCGTCGCGTTCAATCTGACCGAGCGCATCCAGCTTATCGGCGGAACCTGGTACGGCGGCGAAATGAAAAAAGGGATGTTCTCGATCATGAACTACCTGCTGCCGCTGAAGGGCATCGCTTCCATGCACTGCTCCGCCAACGTCGGGGAAAAAGAGGATGTCGCTATCTTCTTCGGCCTTTCCGGTACCGGCAAGACCACCCTCTCTACCGATCCGAAACGCCGCCTGATTGGCGATGATGAACACGGCTGGGATGACGACGGGGTATTCAACTTCGAAGGCGGCTGCTACGCTAAGACCATTAAGCTTTCCGAAGCCGCGGAGCCGGATATTTATCATGCGATTCGCCGCGATGCGCTGCTGGAGAACGTGGTCGTGCTGGCCGATGGCACCATCGATTTTAACGACGGTTCAAAGACCGAAAACACCCGCGTCTCTTATCCGATCAATCATATCGAGAACATCGTTAAGCCCATCTCCAAAGCCGGTCATGCCACCAAGGTTATCTTCCTGACCGCCGACGCGTTTGGCGTTCTGCCGCCGGTTTCTCGTCTGACCGCCGACCAGACCCAGTACCACTTCCTGTCTGGCTTCACCGCCAAGCTGGCCGGTACCGAGCGCGGCGTCACGGAGCCGACGCCAACCTTCTCCGCCTGCTTTGGCGCCGCCTTCCTGTCGCTGCACCCGACGCAGTACGCAGAAGTGCTGGTGAAACGTATGCAGGCTTCCGGCGCCCAGGCCTATCTGGTCAACACCGGCTGGAACGGCACCGGCAAACGTATCTCGATCAAAGATACCCGCGCCATAATCGATGCGATTCTTGATGGTTCGCTGGACAATGCCGAAACCTTCACTCTGCCGATGTTTGAGCTGCAGATCCCGACCGAGCTGCCGGGGGTGGATACCCATATCCTCGACCCGCGCAACACCTACGGCTCGCCAGAGCAGTGGCAGGAGAAAGCGGAGCAGCTGGCGAAGCTGTTTATTGAGAACTTCGAGAAGTACACCGATACGCCAGCGGGCGCTGCGCTGGTGGCCGCAGGGCCGAAACGCTAATCAGGTCCGCAGATATGAAAAAGCCGGGAATCGCTTCCCGGCTTTTTTTAGGCTTACATCAGGCAGGCTTCTTCTTACTTGCCGCCTTACGCCGCTTATCCAGATCCTTAATCAGCTTATTCACCTGCTCATCGGCAAACATCGCCTCAAGCGTGGTGGAAAGCTTACGACGCCAGTTTGGATACTCGGTGCTGGTCCCGGGAATATTGACCGGCTCGGCCATCACCAGCCAATCCTCCGGCTGCAGGCCCAGCAGCGCGCTGTTGCTGTCGGCGATATAGCGCTGCATCCCACGATTCAGGGTCGGCGTCATCGCCATCAGCGACGCTTTATGCCCGGTACGCTTCGGCAGACAGCCGTAGCGGTGCAGAGCATCCAGCAGCCCCTGCTTCGCCAGCTCGCGATCCTGATACAGTCCGCGCAGTACCACCTCATCCGGATACAGGCCGAGCGATTTACCCAGCGTCAGGTCGCCGCTTTCCCAGTAGCCGCGCAGCGTTGGCAGGTCATGCGTCGTAGCCACAGCCATTGATTGCTCCGGATACGCCTTCGGCGCACGGAAAGTCTTTTCGTGGTCATTTTCGAAATAGAGCACTTTGTAGGAGTAAACGCCGCTTTTACGCAGCTTGCCGACGATTTCAACCGGTACGGTTCCCAGATCCTCGCCGATCACCATACAGCGATGACGCTTACTCTCCAGCGCCAGAATCGACAACAGATCGTCTACCGGATACTGCACATAGGCGCCATGATCGGCCGTCTCGCCGTAAGGGATCCACCACAGACGCAGTACCGACATCACGTGATCGATGCGGAGCGCCCCGCAGTTTTGCATATTCGCGCGCAGCAGCTCGACGAAGGGCTCATAGGCGCGCGCCACCATGATATGCGGATCCATCGGCGGCAGGCCCCAGTTTTGCCCCAGCGGGCCGAGGATATCCGGCGGCGCGCCGACGGAAGCCTTCAGGCAGTACAGTTCGCGATCGCACCAGGTCTCAGCCCCGCCTTCCGCAACGCCCACCGCCAGGTCACGATACAGGCCGATCGGCATGGAATCGTTCTGGCTGGTATGCCAGCACTCGGCGAACTGGGTGTAAGCGAGCCATTGCAGCCACAGGTAAAAATTCACCTCGTCGGCATGTTCGGCGCAGAACGCTTTAACCTCCGGGCTATCGGTATCCTGATAAGCCTTCGGCCACGCGGGCCAGCCCCAGCGCATCGGATCCTGCTTAACCTGCCAGGCGTGCAGCGCGTCAAACGCCGCCTGCCAGTACAGGCTGTCGCCCTCGCGCGTGACAAACTGGCGGAACTCCGCCATCGCCTCATCGTTGCGCGCGGAAAAACCTTTCCAGGCCATGCGCAGCGCGGTGAGCTTGAGGGTGGTCACGGCGGTATAATCAACATCATCGGTCTGACGCGCCGCCTGTAAAGTCTGCTGCGTAGCCGGTGAATGCCACCATTTCTGCGCCTCTTTGCTGTGACGGAAATCCTCTACCGCATTGACGTCAATATAGATAACGTTGAGCCAGCGGCGCGAAGAGGGGCTGTACGGACTGGCGCTCTCTGGGTTAGCCGGATAGAGGGCGTGAATCGGGTTAAGTCCGATAAACGAGCCGCCCCGGCGGGCGATTTCCGGTAGCATCGCGCGTAAATCGCCGAAGTCGCCAATCCCCCAGTTCTTCTCCGAGCGCAGCGTATACAGCTGCACGCAGGTTCCCCACAGCTTCTGGCCATCCTTCAGCGCCTGCGGTTCGTAGCAGCGCGCGGGCGCGACGATCGCCCGGCAGTGCCAGCGATCGCCGTCCTGAGTCAGCGTCAGCGTATGGTACCCTTCCGGTAATCTTGCCGGCAGCGGCAGCGTTTCACCGCCGCGCGCCTGGCCCTGATACTGTTTCCCTTCTTCGGTGGTGAGGATCCAGTGGAACTCCCCCTGGCCCGCTACCGGCAGAGACATCTTTTTGCCGTGGGTGAACACCTGCACCGCTGGCAGCGGGTTAACCGCCACCTTCGGGGTGACAGTGGTACGATGCATCGCATCAAGCAGCCGCTGCTTAGTGGCCGCAGCAATGGACTGCGGCTTACCGTGCGCGTTGATATAGCTTGGGCTTATTCCCGCCGCCAGGGCTGCGTTATCAAGGCGTTTAGTCTCCATAGGCCTGTCCTTAGCGTTTTGCCTGCCAGATACGTTGCTGATAATCGCGAATCGAGCGGTCGGAGCTGAACATGCCGCAGCGCGCGGTGTTCAGAATCGTCGCGCGCGTCCAGGCTTCCTGGTCGCGATACAGCTCATCAACCTGCTTCTGCGCCGCCACGTAGGCTTCAAAATCCGCCAGCACCAGGTACGGGTCGCCGCCTTTCAGCAGACTGTGCAGCATCTGGTCGAAAGCATGCTTATCGCCATCGCTGTATTTACCGCTCTCCAGCTCTTTCAGCACAGCGTCCAGCAGCTTGTCTTTCTTACGCCATTTCAGCGGATCGTAGCCTTTGGCCTTCAGCGCTTTCACTTCTTCCACGGTATGACCGAAGATAAAGATGTTTTCTTCGCCTACCTGCTCAGCGATTTCCACGTTCGCCCCGTCAAGGGTTCCCACGGTCAGCGCGCCGTTCAGCGCCAGCTTCATGTTGCCGGTACCGGAGGCCTCTTTACCCGCCGTTGAAATCTGCTCGGAGACATCCGCCGCCGGGATCAGCATTTCCGCCGCCGAGACGCAGTAGTCCGGCAGGAACACCACTTTCAGCTTATCGCCGACCAGTGGATCATTGTTGATCGCGGCGGCAACCTTGTTGATCGCCCAGATAATATTCTTCGCCAGGTAGTAGCCCGGCGCCGCTTTCGCGCCGAACAGGAATACGCGCGGTACGCGGTCCGCCTGCGGGTTCTCACGAATTTCTTTGTACTGCGCAAGAATGTTCAGCAGGTTCAGGTGCTGACGTTTGTACTCATGCAGACGCTTGATCTGGATATCGAAAATCGCCTGCGGGTTGATCTCGATACCGGTACGCCGCTTCACAAACTCCGCCAGACGAACCTTGTTGGCCAGCTTAATGTCGCGATACGTCTGACGGAACTTCGCGTCATCGGCATATTTTTCGAGGTTGATCAGCTGGTCGAGATCGTTGGCCCACTCTTTCTTCAGCGTTTTATCCAGCAGCGCGGCCAGAGCCGGGTTGCACTGTTTGATCCAGCGGCGCGGGGTAATGCCGTTGGTGACGTTATGGAATTTATTCGGCCACAGCTGGTGATATTCCGGGAACAGATCTTTCACCACCAGGTCGGAGTGCAGCGCGGCCACGCCGTTAACCGCAAAGCCGCTGACCACGCACATGTTCGCCATGCGAACCTGTTTATCGTGCACCACCGCCAGTTTCGCCCATACCTGCTTATCGCCGGGCCAGGTTTTATCGACCAGCGTTTTAAAGCGATCGTTAATCTCTTTGATGATCTGCATGTGGCGCGGCAGCAGCGCTTTTACCAGCTTCTCATCCCAGCACTCGAGCGCTTCCGGCATCAGGGTGTGGTTGGTATACGCGAAGGTTTTGCTGGTAATCGCCCAGGCCTCGTCCCAGCTCAGCTGATGCTCATCAATCAGTACGCGCAGCAGTTCCGGAATCGCAATCGTCGGGTGAGTATCGTTAAGCTGGATAACTTCATAATCCGCCAGCTCCGCCAGCTTACGGCCCGCCAGGTGATGGCGACGCAGAATATCGGCGACCGAACAGGCGCACTGGAAGTACTGCTGCATCAGACGCAGTTTTTTACCCGCCTGATGGTTATCGTTCGGATAGAGAACTTTCGTCAGTTTTTCGGCGTCAATGCCCTGCTGTTCAGCACGCAGGAAATCACCGTCGTTGAATTTGGTCAGGTTAAACGGATGCGCGTGCTTAGCCTGCCACAGGCGCAGCGGCTGAGCCACGTTGTTGCGGTAGCCCAGCACCGGCAGATCCCAGGCTTCTCCGGTAATGACGAATGCCGGAACCCACTCGCCGCTTTTGGTCACTTTACCGCCGAGGCCAACCTGCACGTCCAGCGCTTCGTTGTGGCGGAACCACGGGTAGCTATTACGCCCCCAGTCATCCGGCGCTTCCATCTGCTGACCGTCAGCGAAAGACTGGCGGAACAGGCCGTACTGGTAGTTCAGGCCGTAGCCGGTCGCCGATTGTCCCACGGTGGCCATTGAATCAAGGAAACATGCCGCCAGACGACCGAGGCCGCCGTTGCCCAGGCCCGGGTCGATTTCCTCTTCCAGCAGGTCGGTCAGGTTAACGTCATGCGCCTGAAGCTCATCGCTGACCTGCTGATACCAGCCGAGGTTGAGCAGGTTGTTGCCGGTCAGGCGACCAATCAAAAACTCCATTGAGATATAGTTTACGTGGCGCTGTCCTTCGGTCGCTTTTGCTACCGGCTGAGCCGACAACAGCTCGGACAGCGCGCCGCTTACGGCGCGCCACCATTGACGCTGGGTCATCTCGGAAGCGGACTGTAAACCAAAATGCTGCCACTGACGCGTCAGTGCAGCCTGAAACTGAGCTTTGTTAAAAGAAGTCTGTGACATAAGTAATCCGGGTCCTTTACTAAAACGTTAGCGTTAGTGTGCCGACCTCCCGGAGTCACGTCCTCATCCCGCCAGGGATTAGCCGGGGAGGAGTAGCAGGGATGAGCGAAAAGTGTGATCGTGGCCACTATTACGTTAGCTTACCGGCAAAAATTATGCTGCAAAATTCGCCACGCTGGAACCATAAATCGGCCCGCTTCGCGCGCACAATTTTGTTACAAGCCAGGACGATAAAAGCGGGAAAAACGCCGTTTTGTAAATATTGCCAAATAAAAGTAAATATCCGCAGAATAAACGGACTGTAATGCAGAAATAGCTCAAAAAGATGACTTATAAGATTTCACTGATAATATTTTATTAAAAACAAACAGCTACTAATTTTGTAATAAAAGATTAGCTTATCGTGCCTAAAACTTCCGCAATCCCAATAACCGCGCCCGCTGACGCGCATTTATATGAATTTCTCTCACTATGCAAATTTGTGACATAGAGCAAATTCAAGAGCATAAAACTCGGACATAACTTGCAATAAAATTCATTATGGCCGACCTTATTGGATATTAATTACGAAGCGCAAAAAAATTCGCAATTCCTCCCTTGCACAGCGAAATGAAGAACTATGTTGATTCCGTCTAAATTAAGTCGCCCGGTCCGCCTTGAACACACTGTGGTTCGTGAGCGATTGCTGGCGAAACTTTCCGGCGCGAACAATTATCGTCTCGCGTTGGTGACCAGTCCGGCTGGATACGGTAAAACCACGCTCGTTTCTCAATGGGCTGCGGGGAAAAACGATCTCGGCTGGTTCTCGCTGGATGAAGGCGATAACCAACAGGAGCGTTTTGCCAGCTATCTTATCGCCGCCGTTCAGCAGGCCACCGGCGGCCACTGTGCGGCCAGCGAAGCGATGGTGCAAAAGCGCCAGTACGCCAGCCTGCCCTCTCTCTTTGCGCAACTGTTTATTGAGCTGGCCGACTGGCAGCGCCCGTTATTCCTGGTGATTGATGATTATCATCTGATCACCAATCCGGTTATTCATGATGCGATGCGTTTCTTCCTCCGCCATCAGCCGGAAAATATGACGCTGGTGGTGCTGTCGCGTAATCTGCCGCAGCTGGGCATCGCCAACCTGCGCGTGCGCGATCAGCTGCTGGAAATCGGCAGCCAACAGCTGGCTTTTACCCATCAGGAAGCGAAACAGTTTTTCGACTGTCGTCTCAGCTCGCCTATTGAGGCCGACGATAGCAAAAGGCTGTGCGACGATGTTGCCGGCTGGGCCACCGCGCTGCAGCTGATTGCCCTCTCGGCACGTCAGAACAATACTTCCGCCCATCACTCCGCCCGCCGTCTTGCCGGTATAAACGCCAGCCATCTTTCTGACTATCTGGTCGATGAGGTGTTGGATAACGTTGACCCGCGGACGCGTAACTTCCTGCTGAAAAGCTCGCTGCTGCGCTCGATGAACGATGCGCTCATCGTCCGCGTCACCGGCGAAGAGAATGGCCAGATGCAGCTGGAAGAAATTGAGCGTCAGGGATTATTCCTGCAACGGATGGACGACTCCGGCGAATGGTTCCGCTACCATCCGCTATTCGGCAACTTCCTGCGCCAGCGCTGCCAGTGGGAGCTGGCGGTCGAACTGCCGGAAATTCACCGTGCGGCCGCTGAGAGCTGGATGGCCCAAGGCTTCCCGAGCGAAGCGATTCATCACGCCCTGGCCGCGGGCGACGCCAAAATGCTGCGCGATATTCTGCTCAACCACGCGTGGGGCATGTTTAACCACAGCGAGCTGAGTTTGCTGGAACAGTCCCTCGCCGCGCTGCCGTGGTCAAACCTGCTGGAAAACCCGCGCTTGATTCTTTTGCAGGCCTGGCTGATGCAAAGCCAGCACCGCTATAGCGAAGTCAATACCCTGCTGGCGCGCGCCGAGCAGGAGATGGATACAGAAATGGACACCGCCATGCACGGTGATTTCAACGCCCTGCGTGCCCAGGTGGCGATTAACGCCGGCGATCAGGACGAAGCCGAGCGCCTGGCGATGGTGGCCCTTGATGAACTGCCGCTGGCCAGCTACTACAGCCGTATCGTTGCCACATCCGTACACGGCGAAGTTCTGCACTGCAAAGGCCAGCTGAGCAAATCGCTGGCGGTCATGCAGCAGACGGAACAGATGGCCCGCCGTCATGACGTCTGGCACTACGCGTTATGGAGCATGATCCAGCAAAGCGAAATTCTCTTCGCGCAGGGCTTCCTGCAGGCCGCCTGGGAAATTCAGGAAAAAGCGTTCCAGCTCATTCGCGAACAGCATCTGGAACAGCTGCCGATGCATGAGTTCCTGCTGCGTATTCGTTCCCAGCTGCTGTGGGCCTGGGCGCGGCTGGATGAAGCGGAAACCTCCGCGCGCAGCGGCATGAACGTACTCTCCTCCTATCAACCGCAGCAGCAGCTGCAGTGCCTGACGCTGATGGTGCAATGCTCGCTGGCGCGCGGCGATCTGGATAACGCCCGCAGCCATTTGAATCGCCTGGAAAACCTGTTGGGCAACGGTCATTACCATAGCGACTGGGTATCCAATGCCGATAAAGTGCGGGTGATCTACTGGCAGATGATCGGCGACAAGGCCGCCGCGGCGAACTGGCTGCGCCAGACGCCAAAACCGGAGTTCGCCAATAACCACTTCCTGCAGAGCCAGTGGCGCAATATCGCCCGCGCGCAAATTCTGCTCGGCGATTTTGATTCCGCCGAAATGGTGCTGGATGAGTTAAACGATAACGCCCGCTCGCTGCGTTTGATGAGCGATCTGAACCGCAACCTGCTGCTGCTCAACCAGCTCTACTGGCAGGCCGGGCGTAAGAGCGAAGCGCAGAAAGCGCTGCTGGAAGCGCTCACCCTCGCTAACCGCACCGGGTTTATCAATCATTTTGTCATTGAAGGCGAAGCGATGGCGCAGCAGCTGCGCCAGCTGATTCAGCTTAATACGCTGCCGGAGCTGGAGCAGCACCGCGCCCAGCGTATTCTGCGCGATATCAACCAGCATCATCGCCATAAGTTCGCCCACTTTGACGAGAGCTTCGTCGAGCGGCTGCTGAACCATCCGGAAGTGCCGGAACTTATCCGTACCAGCCCGCTGACCCAGCGCGAATGGCAGGTGCTGGGGCTCATCTATTCCGGCTACAGCAACGAGCAGATCGCCGGTGAGCTGGACGTGGCCGCCACCACCATCAAAACGCATATTCGCAATTTGTATCAGAAGCTGGGCGTGGCGCACCGCCAGGATGCCGTTCAGCATGCCCAGCAGCTGTTGAAAATGATGGGATACGGCGTATAAGCCGCTATCGGCTGGCCTTATGCATCGCCACCCTGATTCATCGCCGGCGGAAAATATCCCTCCGCCTGGCGTTCTCCCTCTCCATCACCGGAGATAAGCGAGTGACGTATCACCCGCGGCATCACGCCGTGCAGCGCGCGTTGGTCTGCCACGGGAAATGTTAATGAATCAGCACAGCTCCAGCTGAAGATTATTGTCGGTAATCACCTTCAGCACGCCGGCCGGCGGCATTACATCGGTGTAGACCGCATCAACCATACTGATGCTGCCCATATTGACCATCGCGTTACGGCCAAACTTAGAATGGTCAACGACCAGCATCACGTGACGGGAGTTTTCAATAATCGCCCGCTTGGTGCGCACTTCATGGTAGTCGAACTCCAGCAGTGAGCCATCGGTGTCGATACCGCTGATGCCGAGAATGCCGTAATCAAGACGAAACTGGGAGATAAAGTCCAGGGTGGCTTCACCGATGATACCGCCATCCCGGCTGCGCAGCTCGCCGCCGGCCAGGATAATGCGGAAGTCCTCTTTCACCATCAACGTATTGGCGACGTTGAGGTTATTGGTGACGATACGCAGATCGTTATGGTTAAGCAGCGCATGGGCTACCGCTTCCGGCGTGGTACCGATATCGATAAACAGCGTCGCGCCGTCGGGGATTTCACTCGCCACCTTGCGGGCGATGCGCTCTTTTTCCTGGGTCTGGGTCGATTTCCTGTCGTGCCAGGAAGTATTCACCGAGCTGGAAGGAAGCGCGGCGCCGCCGTGATGACGCAGGATCATTTTCTGATCGGCTAAATCATTCAGATCGCGGCGAATGGTCTGCGGGCTGACGGCAAACTGCTCGACAAGCTCTTCGGTACTGACGTATCCCTGTTTTTTTACCAGCTCGATAATCGCGTCATGACGTTGTGTTTGTTTCATGAAATATCCCTGGGAATCTCTACGTTCGTTTTCGCACATTCTGCGTATCAACAAACGCCATCGCCAGCCCGGTCACCAGACCGGCCACGTGCGCGCCGTTCGCAATCGACATGCCGAAAACATCAAACCAGCCAGCAATTAACCACACTAAAGAGAAGAGTATCAAGCCGCGCTGTAAATAAACGCCGCTCTGCGGATCGCGCTCGCCTCGCAGCCAGACATAGCCCATTAGCGCATAGACCACGCCGGACAGTCCGCCAAACCACGGTCCGCTAAACTGATGCTGAACAAAGCCGCTCAGCAAGGCGCTGATTACGGTAATCACCACCAGCTTGCCGCTGCCAATGCGCTTTTCTACCGCTCCGCCGAGGTACCACCACCATAGCAGGTTGAACAGAATATGCATCAGCGAGAAGTGCATGAGCGCATGGCTAAAGTAGCGCCAGACTTCAAATTTCAGCGAAGGATCGTAGGGCCAGGCCAGCAGCAGCATGACCGGCCGATCGCCAATGACCGTTTGCAGGACAAAGACGGCGATGCAGGCGATAAGCATGCTCCAGGTAAACGGCCCGGCGTTTTGGCGAAGCGTCGCTAAAAAGGGGAAGCGCTGGTAGTGCAGCCCGCTGTTGGTGTGCCCCGACTGCCAGCTGGCGGCGAGGTAACGCGGATCGGCGGGATTTTCCAGAAAACGGGCCAGCTCGGCCTGCACGCGTCCGGCCTGGGACTCATCGGCCAGCCAGATATCGCTCTGCGTATGCTGCTGAATAGTCAGAATAATCCCCTGCGTCGCCATATAGTCGACAAACGCCTGGGCCACGCGCGGGTTGGCAAAAGAGGTAATCATTAACATGCAGCGGATCGCTTATTCCACACAAAGGGAGATATTATAGCCACAACCGACGCTAACGCCTAAAGTGCGCCATGCGCGACTTCCGCCGGGAAATGCCGATGCCAGGCATCAAACCCGCCATCCACGCTATAAACCTTGTCGTAGCCCTGCTGAAGCAGATACTGCGCGGCGCCTTTGCTGCTGTTGCCGTGATAGCACATCACCATGACCGCCGTATCAAAATCGTTGTCGCGCATAAACGCGCCCAGCGTATCGTTAGTCAGATGAAATGCGCCCGGCGTGTGGCCCATCGCATAGCTTTGCGGGTCGCGAATATCGACCAGCACTGCCGTCTGCTGGTGCATTTTCTGGTGGGCTTCTTCTACGTTAATACATTCAAAGCGATCCATAAGCTCTCTTCTTTATATACGGATATACAGGCAGGCGGCGAAACGCCCTGGATTTTAGCGTCTAGTGTACAGCCTGGCGCTAAATAAACGCCAATATGTTACACGCATCACTCTGAAATGTTTTTTTGATGTTACCAATAGCGCGATTGTTTGCTATATTGAGCGATATCGAACATTTATGAGCTTAAACGAAAGTGTAAGAGGTGGCGAGCGTGGAAACCAAAGATCTGATTGTGATAGGGGGAGGCATCAACGGTGCCGGTATCGCGGCAGACGCCGCAGGGCGTGGTTTATCCGTGCTGATGCTGGAGGCGAACGATCTGGCCTGCGCCACATCCAGCGCCAGCTCAAAGCTGATTCACGGCGGGCTGCGCTACCTTGAACACTATGAGTTCCGCCTGGTGAGCGAAGCGCTGGCCGAACGTGAAGTATTGTTAAAAATGGCCCCGCACATCGCCTTTCCGATGCGCTTTCGTTTACCGCATCGTCCGCACCTGCGCCCGGCGTGGATGATCCGCATTGGCCTGTTTATGTACGATCATCTGGGCAAGCGCACCAGTTTACCCAGCTCAACCGGGTTGCGTTTTGGCACAGAATCGGTACTTAAACCTGAAATCGTGCGCGGTTTCGAATATTCCGACTGCTGGGTCGACGATGCACGCATGGTGCTGGCCAACGCCCAGATGGTTGTGCGTAAAGGCGGGGAAGTGCGTACCCGTACCCGCGCCATCTCGGCAAAACGTGAAAACGGTTTGTGGATTGTTGAGGCGGAAGATATTGATAGCGGCGAGAGGTTTACCTGGCAGGCGCGCGGTCTGGTTAACGCCACCGGCCCGTGGGTTAAACAGTTCTTCGACGAAGGGATGCACCTGCGCTCACCTTACGGTATCCGTTTGATTAAGGGCAGCCATATCGTCGTACCGCGCGTGCATGCGCAGAAGCAGGCCTATATCCTGCAAAATGAAGATAAGCGTATTGTTTTTGTGATCCCGTGGATGGATGAATTCTCCATCATCGGCACCACTGACGTTGAATATAAAGGCGACCCAAAAGCCGTGGCGATCGACGGTAAAGAGATTAACTATCTGCTGAACGTCTATAACGCCCACTTTAAAAAGACGCTCACGCGGGACGATATTGTCTGGACCTACTCCGGCGTGCGCCCGCTGTGCGACGATGAATCCGACTCACCGCAGGCGATCACCCGTGATTACACTCTCGATATTCACGATGAAAACGGACAGGCTCCGCTGCTGTCGGTCTTTGGCGGCAAGCTCACGACCTATCGTAAGCTGGCCGAGCATGCGCTGGAAAAACTGACGCCTTACTACAAAGGCATCGGCCCGGCATGGACCAAAACCGCGGTACTGCCCGGCGGCGATATCGGCGGCGATCGTGACGACTACGCGGCGAAGCTGCGCCGGCGCTTCGCGTTCATTAGCGAATCGATGGCCCGCCACTATGCGCGGACTTACGGCAGCAATAGCGAGTGGATCCTCGGCGAAGCGACTTCACTTGCCGATCTGGGCGAAGATTTCGGCCACGAGTTTTATGAAGCCGAGCTGCGCTATCTGGTAGAACACGAGTGGGTACGCCGTCTGGACGACGCTATCTGGCGCCGGACCAAACAAGGTATGTGGCTGAATGCCGAGCAGCAGGCGCGTATCAGCGAGTGGCTGGCGCAGCACGCGGGAAAGTCTGAACTGTCGTTAGCGTCGTAAAACCGTAAATAGCAACGGGGCCTGGTGGCCCCGTTTTGTTATGGCTAACCCGTTACAAGCGTACCGGATCGATATGCCAGATATGGTCGGCATACTCCTTGATCGTACGGTCAGAAGAGAAGTAGCCCATATTGGCGATATTGAGCATTGCTTTGTTGGCCCACTCTTCCGGGTGAAGATACAGCTCATCCACCTTATCCTGACAATCCACGTAGCTACGGAAATCCGCCAGCACCTGATAGTGGTCGCCGAAGTTGATCAGCGAATCCAGCAGATCGCGATAGCGGCCCGGCTCCGATGGGCTGAACAGGCCGGTGCCGATCTGCGTCAGCGCCTGGTGCAGCTCTTCATCCTGCTCATAGTAATCACGCGGTTTGTAGCCGTCGGCACGCAGGGCCTCCACCTCTTCCGCCGTATTACCGAAGATAAAGAAATTATCCGCCCCTACGTGCTCCTGCATCTCAACGTTAGCGCCGTCCAGAGTACCGATGGTTAACGCGCCGTTAAGCGCGAACTTCATATTACTGGTCCCGGAGGCCTCCGTTCCCGCCAGCGAAATCTGCTCGGAGAGATCCGCCGCCGGAATGATCAGCTGCGCAAGGCTGACGCTGTAGTTAGGGATAAACACCACTTTCAGCTTATCGCCAATCTGCGGATCGTTATTCACCACCGCCGCGACGTCGTTAATTAAATGAATAATATGTTTGGCCATGTAGTAAGCCGACGCCGCTTTTCCGGCGAAGATATTCACCCGCGGCACCCACTCGGCGTCGGGGTTGGCCTTAATGCGATTGTAGCGAGTAATCACGTGCAGCACGTTCATCAGCTGACGTTTGTACTCGTGAATACGCTTGATCTGCACATCAAACAGCGCCTTCGGATTCACTACCACATTAAGCTGCTGACCAATGTAGTTCGCCAGCCGCTGCTTGTTTTCCAGCTTAGCCTGACGCACCGCCTGGTTGACCTTCGGATAGTCAATATGCTGCTCCAGCTCCTTCAGCTGGCTCAAATCCGTGCGCCAGGTATGGCCGATATTTTCATCCAGCACTTTCGATAGCGGCGGATTCGCCAGCGCCAGCCAGCGGCGCGGAGTCACGCCGTTCGTGACGTTGGTAAAGCGCATCGGGAAGATTTTGGCAAATTCGGCGAACAGCGACTCGACCATCAGCCGGGAGTGCAGCTCCGACACGCCGTTGACCTTGTGGCTCACCACCACCGCCAGCCACGCCATGCGTACGCGACGACCGTTGGACTCGTCGATAATCGACGTCCGGCCCAGCATCGCCGTATCGTTAGGGTACTGCTCCTGGAGGGTTTTCAGGAAATAGTCGTTGATCTCGAAGATAATCTGCAAATGACGCGGCAGGATTTTACCCAGCATATCGACAGGCCAGGTCTCCAGCGCTTCGCTCATCAGGGTATGGTTGGTATAGGAGAAGACCTGGCAGGTCACCTCGAACGCCTCATCCCAGCTGAACTTATGCTCGTCAATCAGCAGGCGCATCAGCTCCGGAATCGACAGCACCGGATGCGTGTCGTTGAGGTGAATCGCGATTTTGTCCGCCAGGTTGGCGTAGGTTTTATGCAGCTGGTAGTGGCGGCTGAGGATGTCCTGCACCGTCGCTGAAACGAGGAAGTACTCCTGCCGCAGGCGCAGCTCGCGTCCTGAATAGGTCGAGTCATCCGGATAGAGTACCCGCGACACGTTCTCGGAATGGTTTTTATCTTCCACCGCCGCGAAGTAGTCGCCCTGGTTGAATTTACCGAGGTTGATCTCGCTGCTGGCCTGGGCGCTCCACAGGCGCAGCGTGTTGGTGGCGTCGGTGTCGAAGCCAGGGATAATCTGGTCATAGGCTTCGGCAATAATCTCTTCGGTCTCCACCCAGCGGGAGTATTTACCTTCCTGCTGAATGCGTCCGCCGAAGCGCACTTTGTAGCGCGTATTATGGCGCTCGAACTCCCACGGGTTACCGTATTCCAGCCAGTAATCCGGGGATTCTTTCTGCCGCCCATCGACGATATTCTGCTTAAACATCCCGTAGTCGTAGCGAATACCGTAGCCGCGGCCCGGTAACCCCAGCGCCGCAAGCGAATCGAGGAAGCAGGCCGCCAGACGACCAAGACCGCCGTTGCCTAAGCCCGGGTCGTTTTCTTCATCAATTAATTCTTCAAGGTTCAGCCCCATCTCTTCCAGCGCGCTGTTCACATCCTCATAAATGCCGAGCGATAACAGCGCGTTGGACAACGTACGGCCAATCAAAAATTCCATCGACAGGTAGTAAACCTGGCGAACTTCCTGAGAGAGCTGCGCGCGGTTTGAGCGCAGCCAGCGCTCAACCATACGATCGCGAACGGCGAACAGCGTGGCGTTGAGCCATTCATGCTTGTTAGCGATAGCCGGGTCTTTGCCGATGATAAACATCAGCTTATAAGCAATAGAGTGCTTTAACGCCTCAACGCTCAGGGTGGGTGACGAGTAGCTAAAAGGTACATTCATAGCTTTGGCTCCTGGTTACAGCAAGCGTTGATAAAGTTCGCGGTAAGAATTCGCGGCAACCTGCCAGCTAAAATCCATATTCATCGCCTGACGCTGGACGTAGCGCCAGAGCGATGGGCGCGACCACAGAACGAACGTGCGTCGAATCGCCCGCAGCAGCGACAAGGCGTTGCTATCTTCAAACACAAAGCCGGTAGCCAGGCCATCGGCGAGGTTCTCCAGCGAGCAGTCGGAAACGGTGTCCGCCAGGCCGCCGGTACGCCGCACCAGCGGTAGCGTGCCGTACTTCAGGCCGTACAGCTGGGTTAAGCCGCACGGTTCAAAACGGCTCGGCACCAGAATCACATCGGCGCCGCCCATAATGCGGTGCGAGAAGGCTTCATGGTAGCCAATCTGTACGCCGACTTTGCCCGGATGTTCGGCCGCGGCGGCAAGGAACCCCTCCTGCAGCACCGGATCGCCCGCTCCCAGCAGCGCCAGCTGGCCGCCCTGTTCAAGCAGGCCCGGCAGCGCTTCAAGCACCAGGTCCAGCCCTTTCTGGCTGGTCAGACGGCTGACAACGGCAAACAGCGGCGCTTTGTCATCCACCTTCAGCCCCATGGCGATTTGCAGCTGGCGTTTATTCTCCGCTTTTTCTTCCAGCCGATCGCGGTCATAGCGCGCGGCCAACAGCAGGTCGCTTTCCGGATTCCAGATATGATCATCCACCCCGTTGAGGATCCCGGAGAGGCGGCCCTCGTGCTGACGCTGACGCAGCAGCCCTTCCATCCCATAAGCGAACTGCGGCTCGGTGATTTCACGGGCATAGGTTGGACTGACCGCCGTAATATGGTCGGCGTAATAGAGGCCAGCCTTCAGAAAAGAGATTTGGCCGTTAAACTCCAGGCCATGAACGTTATAGAACGACCACGGCAGTTCAATGTCGTTCATATGCCACGAATAGAACATCCCCTGGTAGGCCAGGTTATGCACCGTAAAGACCGACTTAGCCGGGTGGCCGCGCGCCGCCAGATAGGCCGGCGTCAGGCCCGCATGCCAGTCGTGGGCGTGAACAACATCAGGGCGCCAGAAAGGATCCAGGCCGCAGGCCATCTCGCTGCCTACCCATCCCAGCAGCGCAAAGCGCAGCACATTGTCGGTATAGGCGTGCTGATTGGTATCGTGGTAAGGGCTCCCTGGCCGATCGTAGAGATGCGGGGCATCAATCAAATAGATGCCCACGCCGTTAAAGTGCCCGAACAGCAGAGTGATGCGCCCGGCAAAGGTCTCCCGACGCGTCACCACCTGCGCATCCGTTACGCCGCGACGAAGATCGGGAAACGCGGGCAGCAGCACGCGCGTGTCGACGCCCCCTGCGATTTGCGCTGCAGGCAGCGCGCCGATCACATCCGCCAGTCCACCGGTTTTTAACAGCGGGAACATCTCTGAACATACATGTAATACCTGCATTAGCGCTCCTGTGGGTACCCCAATTTCCGCAGCATGTCGCGGGTGACCAGCACGATACCTTCCTCCGAGCGGTAGAAACGGCGTGCATCCTCTTCCGCGTTCTCCCCAACAACCATACCTTCCGGGATCACGCAGGCGCGGTCAATAATGCAGCGACGCAGGCGGCACGAACGGCCAACCCAAACCTCTGGCAACAAAACTGCCGAATCAATGTTACAGAATGAATTCACCCGCACGCGCGGGAACAGCACCGACTGCACGACCACCGAACCAGAGATAATACAGCCCCCGGAGACCAGCGAGTTCAGGGTCATCCCGTGGCTACCCGAGCGGTCCTGAACGAATTTTGCCGGTGGCAAAGGCTCCATATGGGTGCGAATCGGCCAGTTCTGGTCGTACATATCCAGCTCCGGGGTCACCGAAGCCAGATCGAGGTTGGCTTTCCAGTACGCTTCCAGGGTCCCAACATCGCGCCAGTAGGGTTCAGACTGCGGATCGGACTGTACGCAGGAGAGCGGGAAAGGATGTGCATAAGCCATGCCAGCTTTAGTGATTTTCGGGATGATGTCTTTACCAAAATCGTGGCTGGAGCTTTCGTCGTTATCGTCGTCTTCCAGCAGCTCATAAAGGTAATCCGCATCAAAGACATAGATACCCATACTCGCCAACGATTTGCTGGCATCGCCCGGCATCGCCGGAGGGTTAGCCGGCTTTTCGACGAAATCGATAATCTTATCGCTCTCGTCCACCGCCATCACCCCGAACGCCCGTGCTTCTTCAATAGGCACCGGCATACAGGCGACGGTGCAACGCGCGCCTTTTTCGACGTGGTCGATAAGCATCCGCGAGTAGTCTTGTTTGTAAATATGGTCGCCCGCGAGGATAACGACGTACTCCGCCTTGTAGCGACGAATGATGTCGAGGTTCTGCGTCACCGCGTCCGCCGTGCCGCGATACCAGTTTTCGCCCTGCATCCTTTGCTGGGCGGGCAGCAGGTCAACAAACTCGTTCATCTCTTCATTGAAGAACGACCAGCCGCGCTGGATATGCTGCACCAGCGTATGCGATTGATACTGGGTGATGACGCCGATACGGCGAATGCCTGAGTTAATACAGTTAGATAACGCAAAATCGATAATGCGGAACTTGCCGCCAAAATGGACAGCAGGTTTCGCGCGTTTATTGGTCAGATCCTTCAGACGGGTACCACGTCCCCCGGCAAGGATCAGCGCAACGGATTTGATCGGCAACTGACGCGCCAGCATCAACGGATCGTTCTTTTCTACCCCAACCATAATTAACTCCTTTTTTACTCCCCAGCTTGCCTGCCCTTCTCGCCGCGCCGTCGCTTCGAGACCAACCGGAAGCCTCGAGGTTACGACCTTTGAAATACGCACACTCCGTGCGCGGGCCCATGCCAGACAGCCATAGTGACCGGATTATCCTCTCCGGCGAAAGGTGGAATGGCGCGCCATTCCCCCGCAGGTAAAACCATCTCCGCCACCTCGGCGGTGGCGTTGAGCGCCATCAGCCAGCGATCGGACAATATGATCTGCATACGCGGCGCACCGTGCTGCCATTCATCGGCGGACAGCGGCTGCGCATGTTGGTTTAACCAGCGAACGCGGCCGTCTCCCTCCTGCCACCAGCGATTCTCGGTTAAAGCCGGAATACGCTGGCGCAGATGAATTAACGCGGCGGTGAACGCGGTCAGCCCGCGGTTAGTATGGTTCCAGTCCAGCCAGGTCAACGCATTGTCCTGACAGTAAGCATTATTGTTGCCATGCTGGCTGTGACCGTGTTCGTCACCCGCCAGCAGCATCGGCGTTCCCTGCGCCAGCAGCAGCGTCGCAAGGAGCGCGTGAACGCTGGCACGACGCCGTTCAATCACGGCAAGACTCCCTTCTAATCCTTCTATACCATGATTGTTGCTGTAGTTATTGTTAGTCCCATCGCGATTCTCCTCCCCGTTCGCCTCATTGTGTTTCTGATTGAAACAAACGCAGTCGCGCAGGGTAAAACCGTCATGGGCGGTGATAAGATTCACCGCCGCCGCAGGTGCTCGTCCGTGACGCTGAAAGACGTCGCTGGAGGCGGCAAAACGCTGAGCGAAGTCGCCCAGCGAGACACTCTGCTGCAGCCAAAAACGACGCGCGGTATCGCGGAAATGGTCGTTCCACTCAGCGAACAGCGGCGGAAAATTTCCCACCTGGTAGCCGCCGGGGCCGATATCCCAGGGTTCCGCGATCAGCTTCACCTCCGCCAGACGCGGATCGTTACGGATGGCCTCAAACAGCGGCGCATCCTGACGAAACGCCGGCGTCCGCCCCATCACCGAGGCCAGGTCGAAACGAAAGCCGTCGACGTGACACTCATCGACCCAAAAGCGCAGGCACTGACGGGCATACTCCACCACGCCGGGGTGGCTGAGGTTGATGGTGTTCCCGCAGCCGGTCCAATTGTGGTAATCACCGTCTTCCCTGATCCAATAATAGCTACGGTTATCGATTCCGCGCAGGGAGAAGGTCGGACCTTCCAGGTCTATCTCCGCGCTATGGTTGAGCACCACATCAAGGATCACTTCAATGCCCGCCGCATGCAGCGCTTTAACCGCATCGCGAAACTCATTTAACGCCTGTTCCGGCGCGCTGGCGTAGCGGGTATCGAGGGCGAAAATCGCCAGCGGGTTGTAGCCCCAGTAGTTGCTTAACCCCATCCGCTGAAGGCGCGGTTCGCTGGCGAACTGCGCCACCGGCATTAACTCTAGTGCAGTAATGCCAAGCATGCGGAAGTAATCGATCATCACCGGGTGACCGAGCGCTTTGTAGGTGCCGCGGATATTCTGCGGTAGATCGGGGTGCAGATACGTCAGCCCCTTGACGTGGGCTTCATAAATCACCGTCTGGCCCCACGGCGTGCGCGGCGGCTTATCGCCGCGCCAGTCGTAATGCAGGTCGATCACCCGCGACTTCGGCGCTATCGCCGCGCTGTCGCGGTTGTCGGGAGCGAAGTCGCCGCCGTGCAGACGCTCATCGTCAGGCAGCCCGCCCGCCACCTGATGGCAGCAGGGGTCGAGCAGCAGCTTGGCCGGGTTGAAGCGGTGTCCCTGCGCCGGGTCCCAGGGCCCGTGGACGCGATAGCCGTAGCGCAAGCCAGGCCCGGCATCGGCATCGGCGAGCCAGCCGTGCCAGATATCGCCGCTGCGCGCGGGCATATCGACGCGCCGCTCATTGCCCTGGTCGTCAAACACGCAGAGTTCCACCCGCTCCGCATGGGCGGAAAAGAGCGCGAAATTCACGCCCTTACCGTCGTAGCTGGCCCCTAAAGGCGCGGGCTTTCCTGCCGTGAGTGCGATCATTGCGCCTCCCGCACCAGCCACACCGTCGCCAGCGGCGGCAGGGTAATGGAGAGGGAGTGCTCACGACCGTGGCTGGCGATCGCTTCGCTTTCAACGACCCCGCCGTTGCCGGTATTGCTGCCGTGGTAGTGCATGGAGTCGGTGTTCAGCTCTTCACGCCAGCGGCCGGGCTGGTTGATGCCAAAGCGGTACTCATGACGCGGCACCGGAGTGAAGTTGCTGGCGACGATGATTTCATTGCCCGCCCTGTCGCGACGAACAAAGATAAACACCGAGCGCTCGTGATCGTCCACCACCAGCCATTCGAAACCGTAAGGGTCGAAATCCAGCTCATGCAGCGCTTTGTGGTGACGATAGGTATGGTTGAGGTCGCGCACCAGCCGCTGGACCCCGTGGTGCCAGTTATCGCCGCCCTCCAGCAGATGCCAGTCGAGGCTCGCATCGTGGTTCCACTCGCGCCCCTGAGCAAACTCATTGCCCATAAACAGCAGCTTTTTACCCGGGAAGGCAAACAGCCAGCCGTAGTAGGCGCGCAGGTTGGCGAACTTCTGCCAGGCGTCGCCCGGCATGCGGTCGAGTATCGATTTTTTGCCGTGCACCACTTCATCATGCGAGAGCGGCAGGACAAAGTTTTCGGTGTAGTTGTAGAGCATACCGAAGGTCATCTTGTCGTGATGATGTCGGCGATGCACCGGGTCCAGCTTCATGTAGTCGAGGGTGTCGTGCATCCAGCCGAGGTTCCACTTGAACCAGAAACCCAGCCCACCGGTGGAGGAAGGACGGGAAACGCCGGGAAAATCGGTCGACTCTTCCGCCATCGTCACCGCGCCCGGCGTCTGTTCGCCCAGCACGCGGTTGGTATTACGCAGAAACTCAATCGCTTCAAGGTTTTCCCGACCGCCGAACTCGTTCGGCACCCACTCGCCCTGTTTGCGGCTGTAGTCGCGATAAATCATCGACGCCACCGCATCGACCCGCAGCGCGTCAATGCCAAAGCGCTCGATCCAGTACAGCGCATTGCCGACCAGGTAGTTGCTGACCTCGCGACGGCCATAGTTGTAGATCAGGGTATTCCAGTCCTGGTGATAGCCTTCGCGCGGGTCGCTGTGTTCATACAGCGAGGTGCCGTCAAACGAGGCGAGGGCAAAATCATCCGCCGGGAAATGACCGGGCACCCAGTCCAGAATGACGTTAAGCCCCGCGGCGTGCGCGGCGTTGATAAAGTAGCGGAAATCCTCCCGGGTGCCGAAGCGACGGGTGGGCGCGTACAGCCCGGTTGGCTGATAGCCCCAGCTGCCGTCAAAAGGATGCTCGTTAACCGGCAGCAGTTCGAGGTGGGTAAAGCCCATCCATTTGGCATACGGGACCAGCTGGTCGGCAAGCTCGCGGTAGCTTAGCCAGAAGTTATTATCGGTGTGGCGACGCCAGGATCCGAGGTGCACTTCATAAATCGAGATCGGCGCATCAAACTGATTCGCCTGCTTGCGCGCCGGCGGCTGCTCGACCTTTTCCGGCAGCCCGCAGATAAGCGAGGCGCTCTCCGGACGCATTTGCGCTTCAAAAGCGTAAGGGTCGGATTTCACCCGCAGGTTGCCGTGAGCATCGATAAGCTCGAATTTATACAGCTGGCCGTTCAGCGCGCCGGGAACAAACAGCTCCCAGATGCCGGACTCTTTGCGCAGGCGCATCGGATGACGGCGACCGTCCCAGTAGTTGAACTGGCCGACAACCGATACCCGGCGGGCGTTAGGCGCCCAAACCGAGAAGCGCGTGCCGACCACGCCGTCCATAGTGTCGGCATGCGCGCCCAGCGTTTCATAAGGACGCAGATGCGTGCCTTCCGACAGCAGCCAGACATCGAGATCCTGCAACAGCGGGCCAAAACGATACGGGTCATCAATCAGGTTCTGCTGCCCGTGCCAGGTGACGGCCAGCTGATAGCGAAAAGGATTTTTGCGGCGCGGCAGAACGCCGCAGAAGAAACCGCGCGAGTCGAGGCATTCTAGCTTGCCGACTTTGCGTCCGGTTTTTGGTTCAATGACCCACACATCGGTGGCATCGGGTAATAATGCGCGAACTTCCAGCCCGGCGTCGGCGTAATGCATGCCAAGCACGGAAAAAGGATCCGCAAAATGGCCGGCGATAAGCGCATTAATCACGTCCTTATCAATACGATTAGACATGGTTTCATCCTGTTGTAGGTGTCGCCCTTTCCTGTATCCGGCGACTTTTTTTGACCTGAACGGCGCAGCACGTTATGCGTCCCCCTGCTCCGTCCCACCTTCAGGTAAGGAGACAGCGTGACTCCTTACTTAAAGCATAGCCAAGGCTGAGTTACCTCCGTTGGGAAAAATCTAACATTCGCGTTTACTCCTTGTATTACGCAAAAAAAAGGGGTGTTTCAACACCCCTTTTCCCATCTTGTGACGGCTACGCCAGCTGTTTTAGCATGCGGCGGAGCGGCTCGGCGGCCCCCCACAGCAGCTGGTCGCCCACGGTGAAGGCCGACAGATACTCCGGCCCCATGTTCAGTTTACGCAGGCGGCCCACCGGGGTAGTCAGGGTGCCGGTGACGGCAGCCGGGGTCAGCTCACGCATCGTGATATCACGATCGTTCGGCACCACTTTGGCCCACGGGTTGTGCGCGGCCAGCAGTTCCTCAACGGTCGGAATAGAAACCTCTTTTTTCAGCTTGATGGTGAACGCCTGGCTATGGCAACGCAGCGCGCCAACGCGAACGCACAGGCCGTCTACCGGAATCGGTGAGGCGGTCGCGAGAATTTTGTTGGTCTCCGCCTGGCCTTTCCACTCTTCACGGCTCTGGCCGTTATCCAGCTGCTTGTCGATCCATGGGATCAGGCTGCCCGCCAGAGGAACGCCAAAGTTGTCCACCGCCAGTTCGCCGCTGCGGGTCAACGAGGTGACTTTGCGTTCAATCTCCAGGATCGCGGAGGCCGGATCCGCCAGCTCAGCCGCAACGTGGCTGTGCAGTTGGCCCATCTGGGTCAGCAGCTCACGCATATGACGCGCGCCGCCGCCGGAAGCCGCCTGATAAGTCGCCACGCTCACCCACTCGACCAGATCCTGCGCAAACAGGCCGCCGAGGGACATCAGCATCAGGCTGACGGTACAGTTGCCGCCGACAAAGGTTTTCACGCCGTTGTTCAGACCTGCGGTAATGACATCCTGGTTCACCGGGTCAAGAATGATAATGGCGTCGTCCTTCATGCGCAGCGAAGAGGCCGCGTCAATCCAGTAGCCCTGCCAGCCGCTTTCACGCAGCTTCGGATAAATATCGTTGGTGTAATCGCCGCCCTGACACGTGACAATAATGTCCAGCGCCTTCAGCGCTTCCAGATCAAATGCATCCTGAAGCGTGCCACCGGTACTGCCACCAAAGGATGGAGCAGGCTGCCCCAGCTGAGAGGTGGAGAAAAAAACAGGGCGAATGGCGTCAAAATCGCGCTCTTCAACCATGCGTTGCATGAGGACAGAGCCGACCATTCCGCGCCAGCCGATAAAACCAACATTTTTCATAACGTATTCCTGCGAGGTGTGTGCTGTTTGTTCCAGGCCAGTTTCCTACTGGTTAGTCCTTCACATTACAAAATGCAGCTAAAGTCGCAAGTGAAATTAATCAATGATTGCGAGGCAATCAGTAACGCAGCTAATTTTGCCTGATGGCCGCCGTCACTGGCACCCCGGAATACCCGAATAATTATCAGGGAATTTACATGGTGAAGGGAATATTTTCCGCCGCTATTTTATTGATCCGGATTATGGATTTCAGCAGAAATTCGGTTGTTTTACCTTTCCTGACCAAACCCGACAAACCCAGGCGTGGCAAGGGTTTATGAGCCGTATGACGTTTGTCGTATCTCTTATTACGCAGGTTTTAGCGGGATGCAAAGCTTATCTGATACCGCTGCGGATCGGTTAGCTTGTTAATAACTTTCTCCTGCTCGGCTCTAACCAGCCACTCACGTAGCTGTGAAGGGAGCACGTTCAGCTCCTCGCTCAGCTTTTGCAGAGAAACCGGCTGTTGTGCCAGCCGACGCATTTCAGCCAGAAAGAGCTGATAAAACGGATCAGAAGAGGTGTGATACCCCGCGGGCGATTCATAAAGCGAATATTGCTCGACGCTTTGAGTCAACAGGGCTGAGGGGGGGTTAGGCTGCGGTAATAAAAGCTGCTGCGGTTCAATATCGAGGGCATCTTCACTACACCAGGCGCCTCCCAGTTGAACCAGAAGCGCATTCGATGATTCAGGATCATCCGAGGGCTTTACCCAGACGGTTCCCCAGCGATGTTTTAGCGCCTCTTTTGCACCGGTGATGGTTCCACCTTTAGTACCCGCATGGACAACCAGCGCGGCTTCGGCCAGGGAGTAAATATATCGGTTTCGCGCCATCGCATTCGCAACGCTGAAGCCACCCTCCGGATAAAAAGGTGAGATGAGCACCAGCCTGCCATCCATAAGCCCCTTACGCCACTTTGCCGAGGTTGAAGCCCGCAGCAGGCTATCCGCCAGCACGCCGGTCGCGCTTCCTCCTGCTTCGAGCGCAGAGATCATGGCACACTCATCAATGCCGCGGGCCCCGCCGGAAACAATATTCACCCCTTGCGCTGCGGCTTTGCTGGCGAGCTGTTGCGTAAAATGCAAATCATCAGGAAGCGCCGCGCGTGAACCGACAACCGCCAGCCCGCCGCTTTGCAGCAATGCACGATTACCACAGCCAAAAATGACCGGCGGCGAATCATTTTTTAGCGTTGCTTTTAAACGGCACGGATAATCCTCGTCAGCGCGCGTGACCACCCATAACCCTGCCCGCTGCCATTTATCTAGCGCCAGCGCCAGGCTATGACCGCGTGCTAACAGTCCGATAATCCGCGTAACGGGAATTTTCGGATCCTGCCAGGCCACTAACCGAATACCGACCTCTGGCGTTAATAGATCCGCTGGCGACATGCGCTGATGCCTTAACCAAAGCGCCAGCCTTCCCCACTCAGCAAGGCTTAACGGCTGGTGCTCATGCGCCTGCCCTGCCGAAAAGTGACAGGTGAGTAAAAGCGTGGCTTGCGCGATCGCGGTAAGGTTCATCCATTTTTCACCGAAGTTGATGCAAGGGCTACCGGATACACTTTTTCGCATCCGGCCTGACGCAGCAGTGCTGCAAGTACGGTCATAGTCCATCCAGAATCAATGAGGTCATCAACCAAAAGAACAGGACCATTCGGCAGCGCTGAGTTTACCTGAAAAACGCCATCCAGATTCTGGCACTGATGATAGCGGTTTTGCTGTAATTTCTGCGGCTGATTGTCCCTGACCTTAACAATGGCATCAACAAAAGGAAGTTCTAAAAGTTGCGCCAGACGCCGGGCAAAATCAGGAACAAGCTCGGGGTGCTGTAAAGAAGGCGCACAGCAAACCCAACTCGGCGGCGGATTTGGTGCCCAGCGGTCAGAAATCATTTCAGCCAACCCGGCAACCAGACTATCGGAAAAAAAGCCACGATGTTTATCTCTCGCGACTTCCGCTCCCCAACCGGAATCTCCCCATCGTGATAAAACGCGCCCTTCTTCAGCGCGTAGCGAATCCGGAAAATTCCCCTGAAAGCCATAGGTACTGAAAGCCCCAGCAGCAACCTGCCTGTTCAGTATCAGCGGGAGATCGGCACGCTGAAGAAAGAGATTTGCCGACTCAAGCAAAGAACGATCTTCACGATAATCTAAAAGATGATGCTTTTGGCAGGAACTACATTGCCCGCAACGTTCTGTTGTTGGTTCATCCAGCGCGCGTTGGATAAACGCCATTTTGCATTCATCCGTAGCGATATACTGCCTGACTTCCTGCCATTCAGTCTCCCGCTGCCGGGTGAGATGATCTATACGCTGCTGGTTGAACGCAAATGGTACAGCCGTGCGATACCAGCGCCGGTTCTCCAGCAACACCGGAGAAGGGTATTCAACACTCAGTAATTTGATCGTTTTTTCAATTTGACCGTAGCGCAGATTAGTTCGCGCTTCAATATCGCGAAGCGTCAGCCCATCGCTGCTTTCAAGCACCTGTAACACCTCAGCAATCTGACTTTGCGTTGGGAAAGCGGACTGGCGAAAATAATCATGAATCGCGCTATCTTCTTCTCCCGTCAACAGGATCCCTGATGCATGGTCTATTCCGCGCCCGGCGCGCCCTACCTGTTGGTAGTAACCCACGATCGACCCCGGAGCCTGATAATGAATGACAAAACTTAAATCCGGTTTGTCATAACCCATTCCCAATGCGGTCGTCGCCACCAGCACCTTAAGCTCATTACCCTGTAGCGCATTCTCCAGATATTCTCTGGTCGCGTTGGTATCATTAAACCCTGGATGGACCACGCCGCTATAGTAGGCCTGAGCATTAATAGCGTTTTGCCTGAGCCATCGAGCGACCAGATCGGCATCTCGCGTCGTTAAGGTATAAACGATGCCAGCGCCGGGAAATTCGGGGATCGTGCCCGCCAGCCAGGCCAGCCGTGAAGGCTGGTCGCGCAAAGTCAGTACATCCAGCGCCAGGCTTTTACGCGATAACGTTCCTCGTTGAATGACGATGTCGCCAATTTGCTGTTGGATATCAGTCACGACTCGCTGATTCGCCGTAGCCGTGGTACCCAGAACAGGTGTATTAGCGGGTAGCTGACGCAGGATATCCAGAATACGTCGATAATCAGGGCGGAAATCATGCCCCCAGTCAGAAATACAGTGGGCTTCATCCACAACCAACATCGAAATGCGATCCCCTACGGGCGCTAAAACCGATTGAATGAAATCCTGATTCGCCAGCCGCTCAGGTGAAATTAATAAGCAATCGAGTTCGCCGGCGACAAGCTGTCGGGTGATAAGCAGCCACTCATCCCTGTTCGTTGAATTCAGCGTTTCAGCCCGAATGCCCAGCCGTTCCGCAGCCAGCACCTGGTTTCGCATCAAAGCCAGCAGGGGTGAAACTATTATTGTTGGCCCCCTACCGCGATCGCGGAAAATCTTCGTACTAATAAAGTAGACTGCGCTTTTCCCCCACCCAGTACGCTGCACAACCAGCAACTTTCGCCCATAATTAACTAAAGTATCAATAGCTTCCCATTGCCCTTCGCGAAAGCTTGCAGCAGGATTTGCCAGCATCCGTTGCAAAAGCTGCTCTGCGCCGAATTTGTCCATAATCACGCGCCTTTTCAGATGAATTTATGCGCATTTAGCGGGAAGGGAAAAGAAACGAAGATGATTGAAATCAAGAAATGATGCTAAAAAGGAAAGGAAAGAGTAGCGCTGCTAGCGTGCTCGCAGCGCTATGTATGGCAAGGGTTAACTCAACAACGTAAACGCAATCATACCGACTATCGCCCCGACGGTGCCGAGGATAGTTTCCATCATCGTCCATGTCTTCAGCGTTTGCGCTTCGGTCGCGCCGGTAAACTTACCGAACAGCCAGAAGCCCGCGTCGTTAACGTGGCTGACGACGATAGAGCCGCCGGCGATGCAGATGGAGAGCGCCGCCATCTGCGCGCCGCTGTAGTGCAGCTGTTCAATAACCGGCATGACCAGACCGACGGCCGTCAGGCAGGCAACGGTCGCGGAGCCCTGAATAATACGTACCGCCGCCGCCAGCACGAAGCAGGTGATCGCAATCGGCAGGCCCATCCCGGTCAGCGCTTCGCCGAGCGCCGGCCCCACGCCGGAGTCGACCAGCACCTGTTTGAACACGCCGCCCGCACCGATCACCAGCAGAATAATGCCCGCTGGCTGGAGCGCATGACCGCAAATCTCCATCACCCGGTCTTTCGCCATCCCCTGACGCACCGCCAGGCCATAGATAGCCACCAGGCAGGCAACCAGAATCGCGGTAAACGGATGACCGATAAACTCAAACCATTCATAGGCGGTAGAGCCTTCCGGCACAAAGCGCGCGGCGATGGTTTTCAGGCCAACCAGCACCAGCGGGAGCAAAATTAAGGCCAGGCTGAAGCCGAAGGACGGCATTTTGCCTTCGCCGAGGTGCGGCTCGCTAATATCGTCAGGCGTATGCAGCTCAACGTAGCGGCTGATAAAATTACCCCACAGCGGCCCGGCAATAATCATCCCCGGGATCGCGGCGCACAGGCCAATCAGGATCATCCAGCCAAAGTCGGCGTGCATCTGCGATGCCAGCAGCATCGGCGCAGGCCCCGGCAGCAGGAACGCCGCCGCGGCGGCCACCCCGGCAAACAGCGGGATCACCAGCTTCACAAGGTTGGTACCGGTATGACGCGCCATTGAGAACGCCACGCTGATCAGCAGCACGATCGCCACTTCGAAAAACAACGGCAGCGCGCAGATAAGGCCGGCCAGGCCTATTGCATAGTGGGCGCGACTATGGCCGAAAGATTTCAACATCTTGACGGCAATCTGGTCGACCGCGCCGGTTTCATGCAGGATCTTCCCGAACATTGCCCCTAGCGCGACGACGATAGCCAGAAAGCCCAGCGTGCCGCCCATGCCTTTTTCCATCGTCGCCGCGATCTTGTCCAACGGCATTCCGGAAAAAAGCCCTGCTCCAATAGAAACCACCATCAAAGCCACGAAGGCATGCATACGCGCCTTCATCACTAAAAACAGCAGCAGCAAAACGGAGCCGACTGCTGTTAAAACAAGCGTTAATGTACTCACTATTTACTGCCTTTGTTGATCACCTCAATGGTGCTGGCGACCACGCCTTCCAATGACTGGTCGATATCGACGATTAAAACATCGTTTTCATCCGTGCCCGGCTCTTGCAGCGTTTCAAACTGCGTAACCAACATCTGGGTTTTAAAGAAATGGCCTTTACGCGCCTTCAGACGTTGTTCGATAACCTCGAAATCGCCTTTCAGGTAGATAAAAGAGAGGTTCGGGTTGCCTTTACGCAGGATGTCGCGATAGCTCTTTTTCAGGGCGGAGCAGACAATCAGCGACACTTTATTGGTACGCTGCATGGCAAACGCGGCATCGTTCAGCGCCTGCAGCCACGGGGTGCGGTCATCGTCATTTAACGGTTCGCCGGAAGCCATCTTGTTGATGTTGCTGCGCGGATGCAGAAAGTCGCCGTCGAGAAACGCGGCGTGCAGTTGATGCGCCACTTCGCTGGCGACAGCGGATTTGCCGCTGCCGGAAACGCCCATCAGGACATAGATGTGGTGATCATGGTTAGTCGTGCTCAAAGCTTCCTCCCACTGGACACATACGCGCAGCTGGCAGCGTTTAACGGCGTGAAATACTGGCGTACAGATTGATTGTTACGGGTAACTGTTATCGGTAACATTGTCATGCCGGAGTTGTGGAGAAGCAATAACCATTCGTGCCAGATGTGAATATGTGTGATCTACTTCAAATTTGTCAGTTTAAATAGATCCGCCCGGTGACAATGTGAAACCTAAATCTAACATCTTAGGCGTCACCGCTTCACCGCGTATCCGCGCCAGCAGACGTTCTGCGCCAATCCGCCCCATCCGCTCGCGCGGCGTCAGCACGCTGGCCAGACGCGGCTCCATCACCTGGCCGATATCGTGGCCGTGGAAACCGGCAATCGCCATATCGTCAGGGATTTTCAGCCCCAGGCGCTGGCACTCAAACGCCGCGCCGACCGCAAGGTCATCGTTGGTACAGAATATGCCGTCAAGCTGCGGATATTCACGACGCGCCTGGCGCATCAGCTCAATCCCCGAGGAATAAGAGGAAGACTGCTCAACCATCACGCTGTAGGGCGTCATCCCGGCATCAAGCATCGCCTGCTCGTACCCCTTCTGTTTGATGATAGTACGTTCATCAAGACGTGCGCCAAGATAGGCTACGTGACGGTGGCCATGATTGATAATCGCCGCGGTCATCTGCCGGGCCGCTTCAAAGTTATCAAAGCCGACGGCGATATCGAGACACGGCGACTGGCTGTCCATCAGTTCCACGACCGGGATCCCTGCGACCTCGATCATCTTCAGGGTGCGCGGCGTGTGGGTTCGTTCGGTGAGGATCAGGCCGTCAATGTTCCAGGAGAGCATGGATTCCAGACGTTTTTCTTCCATTTCCGGCTTATAGCCGTAGTGCGCCAGCATCGTCTGGTAACCGAAAGAGTCAGTCACGCTTTCAATACCGCGCAGCACTTCTGAGAAAACCTGGTTGGTTAACGAGGGCAACAACACGCCAATGGCGCGGCTGGTGGCATTAGAGAGGATGTCAGGGGCGCGATTAGGAATATAACCCAGTTCATCGAGAGCAACGGCTATCTTGCCACGCAGCGCTTCGGAAACCTGTTCCGGGTTACGTAAATAGCGACTGACCGTCATTTTGGTCACGCCGACAAGATCGGCTACATCCTGAAGTACGGGTCTTTTCTTTTTCATCGTCCTGACTGCGATCAACGGGGAAACATTTTCCCAGTTTATCACGGACAAAGCGCAACCTTCCCTAACATCCGGGAAGGTTGCGCAATTTATTTAGACCCGATCGGAGAACGATCAGACGGGCGGCAGATCGAACAGCAGAATTTCGCTATCGCTGTCGGCGTGTACGGAAATCGCCTGCTCGTCCCAAATTGCCAGGCCATCGCTGGTGGTGGCTTTCGTTCCGTTGATGGTGACTTCACCTTTCACCACCTGGATCCACACCCGACGTTCAGCGGCAATCTGGTGCACCGACTGCTCATCTTTCAGCAGCGCCCAGCGGTACAGCTCCATATCCTGGTACACCTTCAGCGAACCTTCACGAGCATCCGGCGACAGTACCAGCTGTTTGCCCTGCGCGGCGTCAAAGCGGCGCTGTTCGTAGCGCGGCGTGATGCCATTTTTTTCCGGCATAATCCAGATCTGGTACAGATGCAGTTTTTCCGTGGCGCTTGGGTTGTACTCAGAGTGACGAACTCCGGTACCCGCACTCATGATCTGGAACTCGCCCGCCGGCACCTGCTCTTTATTCCCCATGCTGTCCTGGTGCTCAACGGCGCCTTCCAGCACGTAGGTCAGGATTTCCATGTCCTTGTGCGGATGGGTACCGAAGCCCTGGCCGGCATCAATCACGTCGTCATTGATTACCCGCAGCGCCGAGAAGCCCATAAAGTTAGGGTCGTAATAGTTCGCGAAAGAGAAAGTATGCCAGGAATCCAGCCAGCCGTGGTTAGCGTGGCCGCGTTCGTTAGCTTTGCGTAAATAGATCATGTTGCACCCCCGTATGTTTTCGATGGACTCAGTGTGGACCCAATCGCCAAACGATCATAGAGGGTGAAAATTGACTCCTCTGTTCAAAAAATATGAATGAGTACAGAGGAGCCATGATGGCTTATCGGCTAAGGGTAATCGTGGCAGGTGATGGCTGTTCAAAGCCGCGTTCGAGGATCTCCAGGTTTGTGAGAACTTCAGATTCCTTGACGAAATTTGGCTGACCGTTAACCAGGGTTTCATACAGCGAATCATAGACCCGCCCATAGTCGCCGCTTTCAAGCGGGATCTCTTCCCGTACGGTTTCACCCGCCTCATTGACGTACTCCAGCAGGCCAACCGTCTCATCCGCGCCGAATCCCGGCTCGCCCGGCATAATATTGGCCTTCAGGCTGGTCTCCTGCTGGTCGATACCGTATTTAATAAACGAACCTTTATGGCCATGGACGATGAATTTTGGGTAGGGCAGCTTCACCAGATGGCTGGTTTTGACAATCGCCTTCAGGTTGCCGTAGAACAGCTGGGCCTCAAAGGTATCGTCCGGGTTGGCTTTGTTGCGCAGGCTACGGATGTCGTAAGAGACATGGTGCGGGCGACCGAACAGGGAGATAATTTGGTCCAGGGTATGGACGCCCAGGCCGTAAAACGTGCCGTCCTGAGGCAGCCCGGGCTTCCCTCCATCTACCGGACGATAGTTGTCGAAATGGTTTTCAATCTCGACGATCTCGCCAAGCTTTCCGCTCTCAATCACTTTCTTAGTGGTCAGGAAGCAGGAGTCGAAACGACGATTCTGGTACGGCGTGACCGTCAGTCCCTTGCTTTTCGCCAGGGCGAATAGCGTTTTTGCCTCCTCAAGCGTCGGGGTAAAGGGCTTTTCAACCAGCACATTTTTGCCCGCCTCCAGCGCTCGTTTCGCATAGGCAAAATGGCTGTCCGCGTGGGTGCAGACAATCACCAGTTTGACCTGCGGGTCGTTAAGCACTTCGTCGAGGTCGCTGGTGAAGTGGATGTGCGAATACTGCGGTGCCTGTTCTTCCGGCTTTGCGCTGCGGCGATAGATATGCGCCACGTGCCAGCGGTCTTTTCGATGCAGGACATAGGGAAGATGGTAGCGGGTGGTGCTTTTGCCAAATCCAATAAATGCGCAGTGCAAAGTCATAACGCTATCCTTATTTAAGGTCTCTGCTGTTAACCATAGCGCAAGCTGGCTGCAAACTTAACCCCTTCAATGAGTGTGACAAATTCTTAAATGTTAAATTTAGCGCGCAAATTTATTGACCCTGCAGGCTAAATTCTGGATAAGAGGACCCCTCGGGAAAAGAACGTTTTTTATCCAGCGCGCCCACCGTTTCCCAAAATACGATGACTAAAGGAGTAGCCATCTCGTTCGCATGGAAAGCAAATATATCGCCTTAAATAGCGCCCTTCTCTTTTGGCTGCTTGGCCTGATGGCCTGGTGCTTCGAATCCACGTATCTGGCCTGGCTATCGGGCTCTTTCTCCTTATCCTCCTTCGTTTTTCATTTTCAATATCAGCGGATTAACCATATGTTTAAAAAAAACAAAAGCATTGAAGCTACGCCACCGGCGGTGAATACGGCGGTACTCAACGGTGAATCTCCATCCGCCGTGGCCCGAAAACCGGCCACCACGGTTATCGCCAGCGGTATCCGCTTTGACGGAAACATTATCGCCGAGGGAGACGTCGATATTTACGGCACCGTAAGCGGCAATATCGACGCGCGCGAGAGTCAAATTAAGATCATGACCGGCGGTCTGGTAGAGGGGAATATCACCTGCCGCGAGCTGGTTATCGACGGCTGCGTCATCGGCCAGTGCCGCAGCGAGACGATTGAAATCGATAAGAACGGCAACGTTACCGGCACGTTGGCCTACCGCACGCTGACCATCAAAAAGGGCGGTGTTTTTTCCGGCCAGGCAGAACTGCTGCCGGCGGCAGATAAGAGCAACGTCGTGGGGTTTATCGCGGATACCGCTATTGAAACTAAAGATAAGATTGAGGCGCAGTAGCAGCCATCCGGGCGCGGCGGAAAAAAAGCAAAAAAAAAAGCCAGCACCCGGCTGGCTAAAGTAATACTGGAAGCAATGTGAGCAATGTCGTGCTTTCAGGCTTTCCGCAAGGGTCTCCCTGAATGCAGAGCAATAATAATCATTCTCATTCGCACTTGTCTACTCCTTTTTGCAAAAAATAGTCGTTGATCCCTTTTTTAAAGTCAGTGATGTTTAAAGGGACGATTAACCCAAAAAGGAAAATGAAGAATGAGCGACATAGTGATACGCCACGCCGAGCCACGGGATGCGGAACCTTTACGCCAGATGACTGCGCTTCCGGAGGTCTATCACGACACGCTACAGCTTCCTCATCCTTCTATGGAAATGTGGCAGGAACGCCTGCAACCGAAACCCGGTAGCCGTCATCTGGTCGCGACAATCGACGAAAAGGTGGTGGGCCATCTTAAGCTCAGCGTGGAGCCCAATCCTCGCCGCAGTCACGTCGCGACCTTCGGCGTTAGCGTTGCCGCGCAGGCGCACGGTCGTGGGGTAGGCAGCGCGCTGATGCGCGAGATGATTAATCTCTGTGATAACTGGCTGCGCGTCGATCGCATTGAGTTAACCGTGTTTACGGATAACCCCTCCGCGGTAGCGCTTTACCGCAAATTTGGCTTTATTGTCGAAGGGACCGGCAAGAAATACGCCCTGCGCAACGGCGAATATGTCGATGCCTACTTTATGGCGCGGCTGAAGGGGTGACGCTCAACTAACCCTCTCCCGGCAGGGAGAGGGTCGGAGTGAGGGTAAACCTAATACCCTGCCGTTAAATCATCCGGGGAACGCGGATCGGATGCGCCGTACAGCGTGCCGTCCGGGCCAACCATAATACTCTGAGTGCTGCCCATCGCCTCTTTCACCGCCACTTTCTGCCCCTTGCTCTCCAGCAGCTTCAGCGTATCCGGGCTGAATCCCTTCTCCACCCGCAGTTCATCCGGCAGCCATTGATGATGGAAGCGCGGGGCGTTGGTGGCTTCCGCGACGTTCATTCCAAAATCGATGGTATTCACCACCATCTGCAGTACGGTAGTGATTATGCGGCTGCCTCCGGGACTACCGGTTACCAGCCAGGTTTTGCCATCTTTCACCACAATCGTTGGCGACATCGACGACAGCGGGCGCTTTTTCGGCTCGACGGCGTTGGCGTCACCGCCCACCAGCCCGTAGACGTTCGGCACGCCGGGTTTAGCCGAGAAATCATCCATCTGATTATTCAGCAGAATGCCGGAGTTCCCCGCCACGATGCCGGTGCCAAAGGTCGTATTCAGCGTATAGGTCACCGCAACGGCGTTACCGTCTTTATCCACCACCGAGAAATGGGTGGTCTGATTGCTTTCGTACGGCGCCAGCTTGCCGGGACGGATCTGGCTCGACGGCTTCGCTTTATTGATATCAATCTGTTCAGCAATCGATTTGGCGTACGCTTTGCTGGTCAGCGCCTGCCACGGCACTTTGACGAAGTCCGGATCGCCAAGGTATTCCGAACGGTCGGCATAGGCGTGTTTTTCAGCTTCCGCCATCACCTGCATGGCATCGGCGCTGCCGAAGCCGTACTTATGCATATCGAAGTTTTCCAGGATATTCAGGATCTGCACGATATGAATGCCGCCGGATGAAGGCGGCGGCATTGAGAACACCTGGTAGCCGCGATATTCGCCGCTCACCGGCATACGTTCGACCGCTTTGTAATTCGCCAGGTCCGCTTTGGTGATAAGCCCGCCGTGATTCTTCATCTCAGCGGCAATCTGGTCGGCAATCACGCCTTTATAGAACGCGTCCGGTCCCAGCTCGGCAATCAGTTCCAGGCTTTTCCCCAGTTGTTTTTGCACCAGCTTATCGCCCTTTTTCAGCGGCTCGCCGTTTTTCCAGAAGATAGCCCGGCTGTTGGCATGGTCGGGGATCACTTCGCTACCGTAGGTTTTCAAGTCATCGGCCAGCGCATCGTTGACCGTGAAGCCCTCTTCGGCCAGCTTAATCGCCGGGCGAATCACTTTGTTGAGCGGCATCGTGCCGTATTTCTCCAGCGCCAGGGAGAAGCCGGCCACGGTACCCGGCGTACCGGAAGCCAGATGCGAGGTCAGCGATTTCTTACTGTCCGGGTTGCCCTGGTCGTCGAGAAACATATCGCGGGTAGCCTGTTCCGGCGCCATCTCGCGGAAGTCGATCGCCGTGGTATTACCGTCTTTGGTACGCAGCATCATAAAGCCGCCGCCGCCGATATTACCGGCCTGCGGATGGGTAACCGCCAGCGCGTAGCCCACCGCCACGGCGGCATCCACCGCGTTGCCGCCCTGACGCAGAATATCCACGCCGACCTTCGTTGCCAGCGCGTCCACCGAGGCCACCATCCCCTGCTGAGCGCGGACCGGATGAAAAACATCTTCCTCTACACCATAAGACACCGGCGGAGGAGCGGGATTTGCCGCGACGGTAAAACTGCCGCCCGCCAGCAACGCAGCGATAACCACCTGACGCCAGAACGTTGTTTTTATCATTGTCATACTCCTGAATGATGTTTTTATTTACCCATAATCCTGGATGATAAGTCTTAAAAAATCATTGTTGTGCCGGAAAGAGGGTAAACTTAAGAGATCCCATGAAAGGGAGGAGAGAACAATGAAAGCTATGTTATATCTGGCGGCGCTGCTACCGCTGAGCGTCCTGGCGCAGCCGATCAATATCGACAATAACCCCAATCAGCCGGGGTACGTGGTGCCCAGCCAGCAGCGGATGCAAAATCAGATGCAAACCCAGCAAATGCAGCAGCAAAACAATCTGAAACAGAGTATTCAGAACCAGTCGCGCGCGCAGCAGCAGCATCTGCAGACGCAGTTGAATAACGACCGGCAGCGGGTACAGCAGAATGACAACCTGAACCGGCAGCAGCCTCTGCCAAACACCAACGGTGGGATGCTGCAGCGCCAGACGACCCCGTAAGGGCCGCCTGACGCAGGCGCAGATTACGCCGGGAAGTTGGGGCCGATGACGTCAATCGCATCGGTGCAGATGCTGTCCACGCCCCAACGCAGCAGCTCGGCGGCGCGCTGCGGTTTGTTAACGGTATACACCAGAATATGCAGGCCCGCGGCCTTCAGGTTCGCCACGCGCGCTTCATCCAGCAGCTTATGGTTGAGATGAAGAGAGACGCAGCCGAGGCGCGCGGTCAGTTCGCGCCAGTCGTTCCGCCACTCATCCAGCAGCAGCCCGCGCGGCAGCTCGGGGGCGGCTTCCCGCGCGGCTTCCAGGGCATCGATTTCAAACGACGAGAGTAGCGGCGGGGTCATGCCCTGCCAGAGCTCACGCGCCGCCAGCGCTACCGCTTTACCGGTCAGCGGACCGGTACCAGTGGTCGGTTTAATTTCGATATTCGCCATCATGCCGTGCAGACGGCAGCGGTCCGCGACCTCGCTCAGCAGCGGCAGCGGCTCGCCTTTGAACTCGCCGCTGTACCAGCTGCCGGCATCCACTTTCAGCAGATCGTTCCACGTCAGATCGCCCGCCACGCCCCAGCCGTTGCTGGTGCGTTCGAGATTGTCGTCGTGCAGTAAAAAAATCTGCCCGTCTTTCGATAACTTCGCATCAAACTCAATCATCGTATGGCCGTAACGAGCGCCGGTATCGATAGCCGCCAGGGTATTTTCCGGGGCCAGTTTACCGCCGCCGCGGTGGGCGACGATAGGGGGATAAGGCCAGTGACTCATGCGCGTTGTCCTGTTTCACTATCAAAAAGGTGCAGACTTTCCTGCGGCAGATGCAGCCACAGGGTACTGCCCGCCTGCGGTCGCTGCTGGTGCGGCAGCCGGACCACCAGCTTCTGCTCACCCCAGCGCCCGTGGGCGAGGTTATCGGCGCCTAAAATTTCCAGCGTATCCATCACCAGCGGTACGCCACCTTCCGCCTGGGAGCTTAATGCAAAATGTTCCGGACGGATACCCAGCGTCATCTTACGCCCGGCATAGCGGCGATGTTCGCTGTTGATCGGTAAAAGCATCCCGCCCGCAAGCTCGAAGCGGCTACCGTCGTCGCTGACCCGGCCTTCCAGCAGGTTCATTGCCGGGCTGCCGATAAAGCTCGCCACAAAGCGGCTGGCCGGTTTTTCGTAGACCTCAACCGGTGTGCCAATCTGCTCGGCAACGCCTTTATTCATCACCATCACCCGCTGCGCGAGGGTCATCGCCTCCACCTGATCGTGGGTCACGTACAGCGAGGTGGTTTTCAGCCGACGATGCAGGTGCTGCAGTTCAAGACGCATCTGCACGCGCAGTTTCGCATCAAGGTTGGAGAGCGGCTCATCAAAAAGAAATACCGCCGGGTCGCGTACGATAGCCCGCCCCATCGCCACGCGCTGGCGCTGCCCGCCGGAAAGCTCGCGCGGACGGCGCTTCAGCAGGCCATCCAGCTCCAGAATGCGCGCCGCCTCCTGGACGCGCTCAGCAATTAATCCTTTACCCAAACCGCGAATTTTCAGGCCCCACGCCATATTCTCTTCCACGCTCATATGCGGATAGAGGGCGTAGTTCTGGAACACCATCGCAATGCCGCGATCTTTCGGCTCCATTTCGGTGACGCGCTTGCGGTCGATCCAGATATCGCCGCTGGTGACCCGCTCCAGACCCGCCACCATGCGTAGCAGAGTTGATTTTCCGCAGCCCGAGGGGCCCACCATCACTATAAATTCGCCGTCCGCGACGTCCAGCGTCAACGGTTGGATCACCTGGGTTTTGCCATCCCAGCTTTTGGTTACTGCCTGTAGCTTAAGTCCTGCCATTTTATTTCTCACTATCCACTAAACCACGCACAAACGCGCGCTGCATGGCTAAAACGATGACAACTGGAGGAATCAGCGTGAGCAGCATCGCCGCCATCACCTGATTCCACTGCGTGGTGCCCTGGCCGATGGCGATCATCCCTTTGATGCCCGCGACCGCCGTGCCGAGATTCACGTCGGTAATGATCAGCAGCGGCCACAGATACTGGTTCCAGCCGTAGATAAAGGTGATGACGAACAGCGCCGCCAGGTTGGTTTTCGACAGCGGCAGCACGATGTCGCGGAAGAAGCGCATCGGCGACGCGCCATCGATACGCGCCGCTTCAATCAGCTCGTCCGGCAGGGTCATAAAGAACTGGCGAAACAGGAAGGTCGCGGTGGCCGAGGCCATCAGCGGCAACGTAAGCCCGGCATAGCTGTCGAGCATTTTCAGGTTGGCGATCACTTCCACCGTCGGGAAAATACGCACCTCAACCGGCAGCATCAGCGTGATAAAGATCATCCAGAAGAACAGATTGCGCAGCGGAAAACGAAACCAGACGATGGCGAAAGCGGAGAGCATCGAGACCGTAATTTTACCCACCGTAATGCCGAAGGCCATGATGAAGCTGTTGAGCATCATCAGCCAGAACGGCGCACTGTTGGCTCCTACGCCGTTCACCCAGATAAATTTCATGTTTTCGAGCAGATGCCCGCCGGGGATCAGCGTCATCGGCGTGTCAAAGACCGCTTTACTGTCCAGCGTCGCCGCGACAAAGGCGACGTACAGCGGGAACAGAATGACCGCAATCCCTAAAATCAGCATGGTGTGGCTGAAAATCGTCAGCCCGCGACGGTTCTCAATCATTGGTAGCGCACCTTTCTTTCAACGTAGCGGAACTGCACCACCGTCAGAATAATGACGAGGAACATCAGCACCACCGACTGGGCGGCGGAAGCGGAAAGGTCGAGCCCGGCAAAACCTTCACGATAGATCTTATAAATCAGCGTCGTCGTCGCCTGAACCGGTCCGCCGCCGGTTGCGGCATCGATAACCGGGAAGGTATCAAAGAAGGCGTATACCAGATTGACCACCAGCAGAAAAAAGCTCACCGGGGCGATCAGCGGCAACGCCAGCCTGAAGAAGCGGCGAACCGGGCCGGCACCGTCAATCGCGGCGGCTTCTACCAGCGAGCGAGGAATCGATTGCAGCGCGGCGAAGAAGAACAGGAAGTTGTAACTAATCTGCTTCCACACCGAGGCGAAAACCACGAGGAACATCGCCTGGCCGCTGTTCTGCGCGTGGTTCCAGTCGTAGCCCATCTCACCGAGGAGATGGGTAATTAGCCCGCGGCCGGGGTTGAACAAGAAGATCCACAGCACCGCCGCCACCGCGGGCGCAACGGCATAGGGCAGCAGCATCAGCGTCTGATAGAAACGGCTGCCGCGCACCACGTAATCCACCAGCGCGGCGAAAAATAGCGAGATCAGCAGGCCGCTGACGGTAACCATCGTGCTGAACTTAATGGTGGTCCAGAAGGAGTCCAGGTAGTACGGGTCCTGGAAGAGGGCTAAAAAGTTATCCAGGCCGACAAACTGGCTGGAGAGCCCAAACGGATCGACGCTCTGCAGCGAATACCACAGCGCTTCGCCCGCGGGCCAGATAAAAAAGATGACGGTGATGACCAGCTGCGGCGCGACCAGCAGATAGGGCAGCCAACGCGAGCGGAACACCGGACGGGATGATGACATAGTTAAACTCTGAGTTGGTTTCCCCTCATCCCGGCCCTCTCCCTAAACGGATGAGGGTGAAAAGACGGCTCCGGGCGATCCCCTCTCCCCGGCGGGGAGAGGGTGAGGGGCTGGCTATAAGATTACGACTTCGTTGACTGCTCGAAACGGCGCAGCAGCTGATTACCGCGCTCAACGGCCGCGTCCAGCGCCTGCTGAGGCGTTTTCTTACCGGTCCATACGCTTTCCAGTTCTTCATCAACGATGGTGCGGATCTGCGGCATATTGCCCAGGCGCAGACCTTTGGTGAACGGCAGCGGCGGCTTGTTCAGCATCTGGCGCGTCGCGATATCGGCGCCGGGGTTCTTATCATAGAAACCCTGTTCGCGGGTCAGGTTGTAAGCGGCGGTGGTAATCGGCAGATAGCCGGTTTTCTGATGCCATTCGGCGGCATTTTCCGGCTTAGTCAGGAAATCGAGGAATTTGGCGACCCCGGTATAGGTTTCTTTGTCTTTACCCTGCATCACCCACAGGCTGGCCCCGCCGATAATGGCGTTTTGCGGCGCACCCTTCACGTCGGCGTCGTACGGCATCATGCCTACGCCATAGTTGAACTTCGCATACTGACGGATATCCGCCAGCGAGCCGGAGGAAGCGGTGGTGATGGCGCAGTCGCCGTTATAGAACTTCTCGGTTGACTCGTCTTTGCGCCCAAAGTAGCTGAAGTCGCCTTTCTTGTTCAGCTCTGCGAGCAGGGCGATATGCTTCACCTGCTCTGGCTTGTTGAACTCCAGTACCGCATCGGTACCGTCGAAGCCGTTGTTTTTAGTGGCGACCGGCAGGCCGTGCCAGGCGCTGAAGTTTTCAATCTGGATCCAGCCCTGCCAGCCGCTGGCGTAGCCGCACTTCATCCCGGCGGCCTTCAGCTTCGCGGTATACGCCGCCAGATCCTGCCAGGTTTTCGGCGGCTGTTCCGGGTCTAAACCGGCTTTTTTAAAGGCGTCTTTGTTGTAGTACAGCACCGGCGTGGAGCTGTTAAACGGCTGGGAGAGCAGATGGCCGGTTTTGGAGTCGGTGTAATAACCGGAGACGGTAGGCACGAACTGCGTTTCATCAAACTGAATGCCCGCATCGCTGAACACCTGATAGACCGGCTTTATCGCCTTAGAGGCCATCATCGTCGCGGTGCCGACCTCATAAACCTGCAGAATAGCCGGCGCATTGCCGGTACGGAAGGCGGCGATGCCGGCGCTCAGGCTCTGTTCGTAGTTGCCTTTGTATACCGGAACAATTTTGTAGTCCGGGTTGGCTGCGTTGAAACGTTGCGCCAGTGAATCAACTTCTTTCCCCAACTCCCCTTCCATCGAATGCCAGAACGGGATAGTGGTTACCGCCAGGGCTTGTCCGGCAAATGCCAGGCTGAGCGCCAGTCCTAAAGCTGTATGTCGTAACGATATCATCGGTTATCTCTCTTGTTGTTCCGGATGCGCGATTTCACGCGTTTTATGTTCGCGGGGGTAACATGACATGCTCGAATGACAGAAAAATAACTATTGCATTACAAAAATATTACAATAAATTGGCAAAAACATGATGAAACGGTGAAAAAAAAGTGGCAGGGAAATGGCAAAGCGAAAAAGAGCGCCCGCGCAGACTACAGATAATCAGGGATCTGTAGTTAAATAGGGTTCGTTAAAGAGCACTCTCCGGCGAGCCGTCACAAGGAAAAATATGAAGACGCTGCATAAACCTACCGAGCGCGTTTTACTCATTCTGGAAACCTTAGCCAACGCGGACGGAATGACGCTTTCCGAGCTATCGCTCAAGACGGATATTTCAAAGGGAACCATTTTCCCGATCCTCAAATCACTGCAGTACCGGAAATATATCAGCCACGACGATCGCAACGGTATTTACACGCTGGGTATCTCATGCGCGGTGCTGGCCAGCTCAACGGTGGAAAAAGAGTTCTGGCTGAAAACGATCAATAGCGAAATGCACGCGGTGGTCAACGAATGCAATGAAGTTTGTCAGCTCGGCATTCTGGATGACGCCTGGGTGCTCTATGTTGATAAAGTCCAGGGCGACCAAACCGTGCAGCTGGTCTCTAAGGTAGGGACTCGCCTTCCGGCGATCTGCTCTGCGCTGGGCAAGGCGCTGCTGCATAAGCACCGCGACGAAGAGATTCTTGAGCTCTATCCGCAGGGTTTCCCCTCCGTTACCGCCCGCAGCGTGACCAATATGGCTCAGCTTCGCCAGCAGCTGGAACGGGTCGCCGTCAGCGGTTATGCCATGGACGATCGGGAAATCAACGATGACACTATTTGCTTCGCGGTGCCGCTGCTGCAGAAAGGCGTCATTCTGGCGGCGATCAGCGTCTCCTTGCCCTCTTTCCGCGCCAGCGATGAGAAAACGCAGCAGGTCATTCACGCCTTAAAAGAGGCAAAGGGTCGTATTGAGAGCGTGCTCAACAAGCTGCCGGATATCAAAAATTACTGATTTATTCGCCAACGGCGCCAGCGTAATTGTGATTACCCACACAATACCGATATTTAATGATCCACCGCGGCGCCCGATTCTTCTGCATAATTCCCCGTCTATTCATTGATTTAACCAATCATCCATACGTCTTTTGCGTCATTTGACTTCACGTCGAGGGCATGTTTACTTATGCCTAATCGCAAATACAAACACAGTTTGTATATACGAACAAACAAAGAGGTTAAATATGCAAAGTCGTTATATCACCCCGGCAATAACGGTTTTTGATGAGCAGGGCAGGCTGGATCCTGACGGAAACTTTCGCCTGTACGATTTCATTAAAAACAGCGTATCGGGATTTGTCGTCATGGGCAGTACCGGCGAGTTTTTCTCGCTGGATATGAAAACATCCCGTCAGATAATTCAAATGGCGGCAGAATTCCCCCGTCAGGGAATAAAGGCCTATGCGGGAGCCAGCCGCATGGATATTGACGAATGCGTAGAGCTGGCAAACTACGCTGATGAGTGCGGGCTGGATGGCATCATGATTATCAGCCCGTGGTACTTCCGCCTGACGGATGAAGGCATTTATACCTTTTATAGCCAGATTGCTCGCCGCACCGCCGCCAAAATATTCATCTATAACTTTCCGGAGCGCACCGGCTATTCCGTCTCGCCGGAGGTCTGTTTACGACTCGCCAGAGAGTTCCCAAACATTATCGGTCTTAAAGATACTATTCCGGACACCAATCATACGTCGCAGGTGATTCGCCAGGTAAAATCTGAGCTGCCGTATTTTGAAGTCTACGCCGGTTATGACAATAACTTCGCGCACAATGTCCTGTCAGGAGGCAATGGATGTATCGGCGGGTTATCCAATATTTGCCCTGAGCTATTCCGCGACTGGATGCAGGCATTTAGCGATAACGATTTACCGCAAATTAGGCGGTATCAACAAAAAGTGGATGGGTTAATGGATATTTACGCGGTTAACGATCCGTTCATTCCAACATTTAAAAAAGCATTACAGCTGCGCGGAATTATTCAGTCCGACCGCTGCACGCCACCGTTTAGCTCGCTCGCCACCTGCCAGACCGAAAGTATTCAGCGGATACTTTCCCGTGCGGGTATTGAAATTAATGCCTGACCCCTACGTGGAGGTATTATGAAAACCATCACAGCTTACGATAATCCGGCCCTCAATTCAGCGATTACCAAATCATGGAAGCGTCTGGTGCCGCTGATGTTTATTTTGTACTTCATCGCCTTTATCGACAGGGTGAACGTGGGATTCGCCAAAGAGGCGATGCAGGTGGATATTGGACTCTCCAATTCAGCTTTTGCCCTCGGCGCGGGGATCTTTTTCGCCGCCTATGCGCTGTTTGGCATTCCTGCCAACCTGATTTTGAATAAAATTGGTGCACAGAAATGGTTAAGTATCACCACCGTGCTGTGGGGCGTCCTCTCTGCCCTTACCGGGCTGGTGCAGACGGAAACCCAGTTTATCGTTCTGCGCTTTTTACTGGGATTAGGCGAAGCCGGTTTTTATCCCGGTATCCTGCTGCTGGCCTCCATCTACTTTCCCAATAAAGTTCGCGCCTCCGTCGTCGGTATTTTCGTACTCGGCGTACCGCTGGCGTTAACCTTAGGCTCGCCTATCTCCGGGGCGCTTCTGGAAATGCACGGCTTCCTCGGCAGGCCCGGCTGGTTCTGGATGTTCTTTATCGAAGGCATTCCGGCAGTCATCATGGGGATCTTCGCCTGGTTCTGGCTTGACGATACGCCGGCCAAAGCGCGCTTCCTCAACGACGAAGAGAAAAAGGCGCTGATTGCCCAGCTTCAGCAGGAGCAGCGGCAGACGGAAACCAGCAGCGTCGGCACCGCGCTGAAAAGCCTGAAAGTCTGGCACCTGGCGCTGATCTACGGCACCATCCAGATCAGCGTTTACGGGCTGATGTTCTTCCTGCCTTCGCAAGTCGCCTCGCTAATGGGCTCCACGCTCGGCTTTAAGGAGTCGCTGGTCGCCGCCATTCCCTGGGCCTGCTCCGCCGTCGGCGTCTATTACATTCCGCGTCTGGCGGACAAAATGCCGGCCCGCCGGGTACTGATTTCGGTCATCTGTATGCTGGCTGCGGCGCTGGGGCTGTTTGTTTCCGCCTGGTCCGGCCCGGTACTCGCCATTGCCGCGCTCTCGCTGTCGGCCATCGGCTTCCTCTCCGTGCAACCTATCTTCTGGACTTTCCCGGCGCAGATTGTGTCAGGCTCAGCGCTGGCCGCCAGTATCGGCTTTTGCACCACCATGGGCGCATTTTGCAGCTTCCTCGCGCCGCTGATTCGCGTTGAGGTCGATGCCTTCTTCGGCAACGATTCGGCGGGGCTGGTCGCCTTGTCGCTTATCACCGTCTGCTGTGCGCTGCTGATTGCCGCCCTCGCGGGAAGAAAAGCGACAAACGGCGTCGCGGTCCCCCATCACTAAGTCCTGACGCGCGTATAACAAAGGATAAATAACATGCAGACCATCTTAAAAATTGACCCTACCGATAACCTGATCGTTGCGCTGCAGGACTTACGCAAAGAGCAGCAGGTAAACTGGAACGATGAAGCCTACGTTCTGCGTAGCGATGTCAAAGCCAAGCATAAATTCGCCACCGAGGATATTGCGCCCGGCGATATCGTTTCGCTGTACGGCGTACCGGTCGGCAAAGCGACGCGGCCCATTGCCCGCGGCGAAGCCATCACTACCGACAATATCAAACACTACGCGGCCCCGGTTTCGCTTAACGACGTCGCGCCTTATGACTGGCAGCAGCCCGATGTGTTCGCCTGGCAGCAGCGGACGTTTAAGGGGATCGTTCGTGAAGATGGCCGGGTCGCCACCGCGAACTACTGGCTGGTCATTCCGCTGGTATTCTGTGAAAACCGCAACGTTCAGCGCGTCACCGACGCATTAAACGACGCTCTCGGCTACGCCAATAACGGCCTGAAAAATTTTGCTCGCCAGGTGACCTCGGCGGGGGCCTTAAACGATACCCGGCATCTGCCCTTCCCGCATCTTGACGGTATCCGCTGTATTACCGTCAACTCCGGCTGCGGCGGCGCCACCTCGGACAGCATGACCATGTGCGACGTGCTGGCCGCCTATTCCGATCATCCCAACGTTCTTGGGGTGACGGTCTTTGCCCTCGGCTGTGAAAAAGCGCGAATTGTCGATTTCAAGGCCGCGCTGGCGAAGCGCAACCCGAACTTCAGCAAACCGATTATTTATTTCAGGCAGCAGGACTGGAGTAGCGAAGAAAAAATGATGCAGGATGCGTTGACCGAAACCTATAACGCGATCCGCGAAGCCCCCGTCGCCGAGCGGCAGAACGTCCCACTCTCCCGGCTCAAAATCGGCGTGAAGTGCGGCGCCTCCGACGGTTTCTCGGGGATCAGCGCAAACCCGGCGATGGGTGAGGTTTCAGATCGTCTTGTCGCCCTCGGCGGCGCGTCGGGGCTGGCGGAATTCCCCGAGCTGTGCGGCGCGGAAGGGGATATCGTTCAGCGCTGCACGACCCGCGAGCTGAAAGAGAAGTTTCTGTCGCTGATGAAAAACTATGAGCATGTCGCGAACTTCTTCGGCACCACCATCGCCGATAATCCCAGCCCGGGAAACATTGCCGATGGGCTGATCACTGACGCTATCAAATCCGCCGGCGCGGCGAAAAAAGGCGGCAGGGCGCCGGTAAGCGCGGTATGCGACTATGCCGAACCGATGGGAGAAAGCGGCCTTTCGCTGGTCTGTACGCCGGGCAACGATGTGGATGCGGTAACGGGCCTGGTCGCGGCGGGGTGCAACGTGGTGATCTTCTCAACCGGGTTAGGTACGCCGACGGGAAACCCCATCGTGCCGGTGCTTAAGGTTTCAACCAACTCCGCGCTGGCGAAAAAGATGCCGGACATTATCGATTATGACTGCGGGCCGATTATCGAAGGTACGCCGCTGGCGGACATCGCCGACGGCCTGTTTGAGAAAATCATCGCCACCGCCAGCGGAACCTGGCGCACCAAAGCGGATGCGCTCGAACAGTATGATTTTATGTTGTGGAAGCGCTCTCTGGAGCTGTAGGAATCCAGCAAAACGCCCGGCAGACGCCGGGCGTTTTGACTTCACTAGCCGCCCAGATAGGCGCTACGTACCGCTTCATTCGCCAGCAGCGCGTCGCCGGTATCCTCCAGCACCACGTGGCCGTTTTCCAGCACGTAGCCGCGGTCGGCCAGCTTCAGCGCCTGGTTGGCGTTCTGCTCGACGAGGAAGATGGTCATCCCCTGCTCGCGCAGCTGTTCAATGGTGTCGAAGATTTGCTGAATGATGATCGGCGCCAGACCGAGCGAAGGCTCATCCAACAGCAGCAGGCGCGGCTGGCTCATTAGCGCGCGACCGATGGCCAGCATCTGCTGCTCGCCGCCGGACATGGTGCCCGCCCGCTGAACCCGACGCTCATGCAGGCGCGGAAACAGCTCATAGACCCACTTGATGCGGGTCTGGAACTGGTCGCGGTCGGCAAAGAAACCGCCCATCGCCAGGTTCTCTTCCACCGTCATCCGCGAGAAGACGCGACGCCCTTCCGGTACAATCGCCACCGCTTCGCGCATGATTTTCGCCGTCTGCCAGTCGGTAATATCTTTACCGTCGAACACCACGCGTCCGCTGGAGGCGCGCGGGTCGCCGCACAGGGTGCCCAGCAGGGTGGTTTTCCCCGCGCCGTTCGCGCCAATCAGGGTGACAATCTCTCCCTGATTGATATGCAGGCTGACGTTGTGCAGCGCCTGGATCTTGCCGTAGTGCGCGCTGACGTTGTCAAAAGATAACATCACTTTTTCCATCTTATGCCTCACCAAGGTATGCGCGGATCACGTCCGGGTTGTTGCGGATCTCTTCCGGCGTACCGTTGGCCAGCGGCGTGCCCTGGTTTACCACGTAAATACGGTCGGAAATGCCCATCACCAGCTTCATGTCGTGCTCAATCAGCAGGATAGTGGTGTTGTGATGGCTGCGCAGCTCGGCGATCAGTTCGTCCAGCTCTTTGGTCTCTTTCGGGTTCAGCCCCGCCGCCGGTTCATCCAGCATCAGGATTTCCGGCTGAGTCACCATACAGCGGGCAATCTCCAGACGACGCTGGTCGCCGTAGGCCAGGTTACTGGCCTGACGGTTGGCGTGTTCAAGCAGGCCGATACGCTCAAGCCAGGTCGCGGCGCGATCGAGCGCTTCGCTCTGGGCGCGGCGGAAGGATGGCGTCTTCAGCAGGCCGGAGAAAACCCCGGTTTTCAGCTGCTGATGCTGCGCCACCAGCAGGTTTTCAATCACCGTCATTTCGCGGAACAGACGCACGTGCTGGAAAGTTCGCACTACGCCCATGCGGGCGATCTGCTGGCCCGGCAGCCCTTCCAGGTGCTGGTCGCGCAGCATAATGGTGCCGCCGGTTGGCTTATAGAAACCGGTCAGGCAGTTGAAGACGGTGGTTTTGCCCGCGCCGTTAGGGCCGATAAGCGAAACGATTTCCCGCTCGCGCAGCTCCAGCGACACGTTGTTGACCGCCAGCAGGCCGCCAAAACGCATCATCAGACCGTTTACGGATAATAATGGCTGACTCATGCCTGCTCTCCTTCTTTGGCCTGCCCATTTTTCAGCTTCAGCTGTGGACGGGTCATCGGCAGAAGCCCCTGCGGACGCCAGATCATCATCAGTACCATCAGCGCACCCAGCATCAGCATGCTGTATTCATTGAAATCACGCATCAGCTCGCGCGAAACTACCAGCAGAACCGCCGCCAGGATCACCGCGAACTGCGAACCCATACCGCCGAGAACCACAATCGCCAGCACAAAGGCCGACTCGGCGAAGGTAAAGGATTCCGGGCTGACGAAGCCCTGACGGGCGGCGAACAGGGTGCCGGCAAAACCGGCAAACGCGGCGCTGATGGTAAAAGCGGTCAGCTTGATGCGCGTCGGGCTGAGGCCCAGCGAGCGACAGGCGATTTCATCTTCGCGCAGCGCTTCCCACGCGCGGCCCAGCGGCATCCGCAGCAGGCGGTTAATCACGAACAGACTTAACACCACCAGCAGCAGAGCGACCAGGTAGAGGAAAATGACGCGATCGGAGGGGTCGTACTTCACGCCAAAGAAGTTGCTGAACGTATCCCAGCCGCCTTCACGGGCGCTGCGGCTAAATTCAAGGCCGAAGAGCGTCGGTTTTGGGATCTGGCTAATGCCGTTCGGGCCGCCGGTTATTTCGGTGTTGTTAAGCAGCAGGATGCGCACGATTTCGCCGAAGCCGAGCGTGACAATCGCCAGATAGTCGCCGCGCAGACGCAGGACCGGGAAGCCAAGCAGGAAGCCCGCTGCCGCCGACACCAGCCCCGCCAGCGGCAGACAGGTCCAGAACCCCAGGCCGTAATAGTGGTTCAGTAGCGCAAAGGTATAGGCGCCGATGGCATAAAAGCCGCCGTAGCCCAGCACTAACAGGCCGGAAAGCCCCACCACCACGTTAAGTCCCAGGCCGAGGATGATATAGATCATCGTCAGGGTAGCGATATCCACCGTCCCGCGCGACACCATAAACGGCCACGCCACGGCGATAACCAGCAGGGTGATCAGGAACAGCTTCTGTTTTACCGTCGAACCGTCGATAGCCGGCAGAATAAACTTCGGCCCTGAGACGTTCTTAATGGTTTTCTGGAAAACAGGACGCAGCAGCTGGAAGAAGAAGACCACTGCGGTACCGATATAGATCCACTGCCAGCGGATATCGGCGGCGGTATCCACCACCAGTTTGGTGCCGTCCAGCTCCAGCTGCACGCCCATAAAGACGCCCGCCAGAATAAAGAACATCACCGCGGACAGCAGCGCCATCGCAAAATGCATCGGTTTCATACTTTTTCTACCTCCGGACGACCCAGGATACCGGTAGGCATCACCAGCAGAACCAGGATCAGCAGCGCGAAGGAGACCACGTCTTTATATTCCGTGCTGAGATAGGCAGAAGAGAGCGCTTCGGCGATACCGAGGATCAGCCCGCCGATCATCGCCCCAGGAATGCTGCCGATACCGCCAAGAACCGCCGCGGTGAAGGCCTTCATCCCGGCCATAAAGCCGATGTACGGGTTGATAACGCCGTAAAACTGACCGAGCAGAACCCCGGCAACCGCCGCCATTGCCGCGCCGATAACAAACGTCAGCGCAATCACGCGGTCGGTGTTAATCCCGAGCAGGCTGGCCATTTTCAGATCTTCCGCGCAGGCGCGGCAGGCGCGCCCCATGCGGGAATAGCGGATAAACAGCGTCAGCGCCAGCATCGCGATAAACGTCACCACCCAGATAACCAGCTGCATGGTGGTAATGGTCGCGGAGAAGTTGTCGCTGCTGCCCACCGTCCACTGGCCGTTAAACAGGCTTGGCAGCGCGACATCGCGCGAACCTTCCGTCAGGCTGACGTAGTTTTGCAGGAAGATGGACATCCCGATGGCGGAGATCAGCGCAATCAGGCGTTTGGAGCTGCGCACGGGCCGGTAGGCCACGCGTTCGATACTCCAGCCGTAGGCGCTGGCAATGACGATAGCGCCGACGAATCCGGCGGCAACCAGCAGCCAGCTGGTATCAATGCCCATCATCATCAGGGCGGCAATGATCATGAAGGAGACGTAGCTGCCAATCATATAGACCTCGCCGTGGGCGAAGTTGATCATGCCGATAATGCCGTACACCATGGTATAGCCGATGGCAATCAGCGCGTAGGTGCTTCCCAGCGTGACGCCGTTAAACATCTGCTGCAGAAAATAGAGAAACTGCTCGGACATAAGGTAACCTTTTTCTACCCGCCCGCTTTGCGCGGGCGGTGGGATAACTTGTCTTATGGCTTATTTCGCGAGGGTTGATGACCCGTCCGCGTGCCACTGGAAGACACCAAACTCAAATCCCTTCAAATCGCCTTTTTCGTCCCAATTCAGCGGCCCAATCACGGTTTTCGCGCCGTGAGCTTTCAGATCTTTGATTAAATCCAGCGGCTCCTGGCTTGCGGCCCGGTCCATCGCCTGCGCCAGAGACTGCACGGCGGCGTAGGTGATCCAGACATACGGACCGCTCGGGTCTTTCTTCTCTGCTTTGAGCGCGTCAACGATAGCGCTGTTGGCCGGGTCCTGGTCATAGCGTTTCGGCATCGTGACCAGCATGCCTTCCGCCGCATCGCCCGCGATGTTGGACAGCGACGCGTTACCCACGCCTTCCGGGCCCATAAACACGGTTTTCAGGCCCACGGAGCGCGCCTGGCGCAGCATCTGGCCCATTTCCGGGTAGTAGCCGCCGTAGTAAACGAAGTCGATATTCTCTTTTTTCAGGCGCGCCAGCAGCGCGGAGAAGTCTTTTTCACCGGCGGTAATGCCGTCGAAGAAGACGATATTCGCGCCGCCTTTTTTCAGGCTCTCCTGGACAGAACGCGCCAAGCCTTCACCGTACTGCTGCTTATCATGAATGATAGCAATACGCTGCGGTTTGACGGTTTCCATGATGTATTTTGCGGCGGTCGGCCCCTGCGAAGAGTCCAGACCGGCGGTACGCATGATGTACTGATAGCCGCGCTGGGTCAGCTCCGGGTTGGTCGCTCCCGGGGAGATCATCAGAATGCCTTCATCTTCATAGATATCGGATGCCGGCTGAGTGGAAGAAGAACACAGGTGGCCGATAACGTACTGAATACCGTCATTGACGATTTTATTCGCCACCGCAACGGCCTGTTTCGGGTCGCAGGCGTCATCGTACTCCACGGCAACCAGCTTATCGCCCTTGATGCCGCCCTGGGCGTTAATATCTTTGATCGCCTGGCGCGCGCCGTTGAATTCCATATCGCCCCACTGGGCTACCGGGCCAGACATTGCGCCAACAACGGCGACCTTAATATCTTTGGCAAAAGCCGCCTGGGACATCGCCAGTGCGACTAACCCCGCGATAACCGTTTTCGCGTTCCTTTTCATGCTGCAGAACCCCGTTCGTGATGTGGTGTAAATATTTTGTATTTTTATGGTTAAAAAGCATTCTGTGCTTTTATTAAACAACGCTACTTTTACCATTATCTTTAATGGTTTAGCGATGTTTTTTGCCTGAATCCAGAGTAAAATCTCTATTTTTCAGGCGATTAAGCAAAGATAATATTCTGTATTTGCTGGAAGATAAACAAAAAAAGTCCAGTAAACAGCATAAAATAACGATACATAAGGCGGAATAAAACGCTACATATCAGGTTAAAATTCTGCTTATTTTTCGATCCATGATGAATTGCACTACCCTGCTCCTTCCAGGAAAACGAATCCCCTGATGAACAGGCAAAAAAGGGCGCTCCGCCCGGCGGGGAATTTGGATACACTAACGCATCCGTTTTGACTGGACCCTCGCGTATGAAACTGACCATTATTCGTTTACAGCACTTCAGCGATCAGGATCGCATCGACTTAGGTAAAATCTGGCCGTCGCAGGATCTCGCGGCGCTGCCGTTAGATGAGAGCCATCGTATTTATGCCGCCCGCTTCAATGAGCGCCTGCTGGCAGCGGTTCGCGTAACGCTGAACGGCGTTGAGGGCGAGCTCGGCGCGCTGTGCGTGCGTGAAGTGACCCGCCGTCGCGGCGTCGGACAATATTTAGTGGAACAAGCGCTAAAGGATAATCCAGAAATCACCAGTTGGCGGATCGCGGATGTCGGCGTGGAAGACCGCGGCGTGATGGCGGCGTTTATGCAGGCGCAGGACTTTAGCGCGCAAACCGGCGGTTGGGTAAAAAATCACTAAATCGGCGAAAGAAGGCCGAATATTCCCGGATTGCGGCTGAACGCCTTATCCTGGCTACCGACTCGCAGATGTTTGCAAATCTGTAGCCCACTCAGCTAAGCGTCAGCAGGGCATGTTCGTCTATTTAACCCAGCATTCCGCGATGCAGAAAGGCGTCAAGCCCCTCAACCCCGGAAGCATACATCAGTAAGTGACCGGGGTTGAGGGGCGCAGACAACGCCTCTGCGGCGTGAAAGGCGCAGGTTAAATTATTTGGCGTCGGTCGCCGTACCATTAGCATGCCAGGTAAACACGCCGAACTCGAAGCCCTTCAGGTCGCCCTTCTCGTTCCAGGTGAGCGGCCCCATTACGGTATCGACCGTAGCCCCTTTCAGATATTTGGCGATTTCAGCCGGATCTTCTGACTGATTCAGACCTGCCTGCAGCGACTGCAGCGCGGCATAGGTGGTCCACACGAACGCGCCGCTCGGATCCTGTTTCTTCGCTTTGATCGCATCCACAATCGGTTTGTTCGCCGGCACCTGGTCGTAGTTCTTCGGCTTAGTCACCAGCATACCTTCCGCAGAAGCGCCCGCGATATTAGACAGGGACACGTTCGCTACCCCTTCCGGCCCCATAAACTGCGTTTTCAGGCCAGCGGCGCGAGACTGACGCAGGATCTGCCCCATCTCCGGGTGGTAGCCGCCGTAGTAGACGAAGTCGATGTTCTCTTTCTTCAGACGCGCCACCAGGGTAGAGAAGTCTTTCTCACCGGCGGTGATGCCGTCAAAGAACACCACGTTGGCGCCGCCCTTCTTCAGGTTGTCCTGCACCGCGCGGGCCAGACCCTCGCCGTACTGCTGCTTGTCGTGGACAATCGCGATGCGCTGCGGCTTCACTTTCTCCAGGATATATTTGGCAGCGGTTGGCCCCTGATCGGAGTCCAGACCGGTAGTGCGCAGAATCAGGTGATAGCCGCGGGCCGTCAGCTCCGGCGCGGTGGCGGCCGGGGTGATCATCAGCACGCCTTCATCTTCATAGATATCAGACGCTGGCTGAGTGGAAGAAGAGCACAGGTGGCCGATAACGTATTTGATACCGTCGTTAATTACTTTGTTAGCGACGGCAACCGCTTGTTTCGGGTCACAGGCGTCGTCGTATTTTACCATCTGCAGCTTATTGCCTTTGATGCCGCCTTTAGCGTTGATATCGGCAATGGCCTGCTCAGCGCCAGTAAACTCCTGGTCGCCGTACTGCGCTACCGGACCGGACATCGCGCCAACGACGGCGACTTTGATATCTTCGGCCATTGCCGTACCGCTCATGATTAAGGCAATACATCCTGCCAGTAACGCTTTACCCTTCATATTCATCCTGAGGCTCCCCATTATTATGGTTTTTGCATTTGTTGTGATGTTGTTTATTAGCGCATTATTCTAATTAGACACATAAGAAAAGCATATGATAGTTAGATTAGGGTCTGCCGCCTGCGCTTTTGCAGCACACTATGCTAAACATACCGTCATTCAGGAGAATTGGAAACGATAAAATTGCGGAGTATGTAACAGATAAGTGACAAATAAAAACCCGCGCCGGAATAAACCGAACGCGGTGGCATGAGCAACGCGACTACCAGCCCGCGGGCAGATAGCCAAAGGCAGAAGCGATGGCGTAGACGGCGCTGCAAAGATAGAGCAATACGATGAAGATCTGGATGAACGGGTGCGTTATCAGCGCCGGGCAGGTCCAGCCGGGAGTGATATCCCCCTGCCGCCGCGAACCTTTCAGGATAAGGATCGGCATGATGGACAAAATCACCCCGCTAAATACCCCGGCAAAATAGAGCGCGTTCACGAAGGACACCATCCCGCTGTAGGCCAGAATAAATGGCGGCACGGCGACCACCAGCAGCACCTTAAAGCGTTTGAACGGCTGCTCGTCGTTGCCCAGGCGAAACTGATCGAAAATATTGGTCAGGAAGCTTCCGCCCAGTCCCCAATAGGAAGTCAGCATCGCGCAGAGCGCAAAGAGATTTGCCGAGAAGAAAGCCCACTCGCCGAGCGCCCTGCCCCAGGAAATGGTCGCCACATCAGAAATATTATCCAACCCGCTTAACGCAATCACCGAAAGCGGGACCAGCGCCAGCAGGCAAAAGGTTAACAGCATCCCTACCATAATGGCCTTCGGCAGTTTCTCCGGTTTATCAGCGAAACCGCGCGCCATTTCCGGCACGATATACTGCGCGGAGAAGCAGAAGGCGACGACGTTAAATACTGGCACCATATACAGCCAGTTACCGTCGAGTAAATACCCCACGCTGGCGGTCTCTTGCAGCAACGTGGCGGCGACAAGAATGGCGATCATGACGACCATGCCGATACTAATGAATTTTTCACCCCGGCCAATCGCCTTCAGGCCAAGATAAAGCACTCCGGCCGCGGGAATAAAAAACAGCGCGCTACCGAGGGCCGGCGAGATGCCGAATAACGAATGCAGGAGTTTGCCGCTGCCGGTCATATAAGCCGTCAGCGCGCCGACGCTGTTGACGCAAACGGAGAGGAACATCATCAGCGCGCCAAAGCGGCCGACGTAGCGCTGCGACAGGCCGCTAAGCTGCAGATGCTTACGCGTGCGCAGCGTCGACTCCGCGACGTAGAGCATCGTAACGGTTGTCAGGCTACCGACAACAATCAGCCAAAACAGCAGCGGCAGAAAGCCCGCTTTGCTGGAGGCATAGGCGATGGATAGCACCCCAGCGCCGATATTGGTGCCGACGATCATCGACACGCCTTCAATGAAACTCAGAGATTTTGCAGGTACAGCGGTACGCTCCCGGCTCGTCAGAACCGGAGAAAAGGTGGAGTTGTCAGACATAATATTTTCCGTTTTATTCCGGCAACATCCGCTGCCGGAAAAAAGGTGATATCAGGGTGATAAACCACTCACGCTGAGCATGACTGGCCAGAACGCGGCATCCTGTTTCTCTTCGGCTTCCCTGCCGCCGCAGTCTGACCGGGCGAAAAGTTAGGGCTTCAGCACGCGGGCCAGAATATCCAGCGCCTTCGTAAACTGCGCATCCGGAATCGTTAACGGATAGAGGAAGCGAATGACGTTGCCGTAGACGCCGCAGCTCAGCAGCAGCAGACCGTTCTCCTGGGCTTTTTGCTGGATTTGACGAGTGATCTCCGCCGACGGCTCGCCGGTTTGCGGATCGTTAAACTCCACCGCCACCATCGACCCCTGGCCGCGTACGTCCGCAATGGCCGGGCAGCTTTGACGCGCCTGATTCAGCACTTCTTTCAGATGGCTGCCTAAGCGCTCAGCGCGCTGGCACAGCTGCTCTTCTTCAATCACGTCCAGCACCGCGTGCGCAGCCGCGACCGCCAGCGGGTTACCGGCATAGGTACCGCCCAGACCGCCCGGCGCAGGCGCATCCATCACCTCGGCGCGACCGACCACGCCGGAGAGCGGGAAACCGCCGGCCAGGCTTTTAGCCATCGTCATCAGGTCAGGCTTCACATCATAGTGCTGCATCGCAAACAGCTTGCCGGTGCGCGCAAAGCCGGTTTGTACTTCATCGGCAATCAGCAGAATGCCGTGGGTATCGCACAGCGCGCGCAGCGCCTGCATAAACTCAGGCGGGGCGACGTTAAAGCCGCCTTCCCCCTGAATCGGCTCCAGCACAATCGCCGCCACCTGGTCGGCCGCGATATCGGCTTTAAAAATACGATCCAGGCTTTTCATCGCGTCAGCGGTGGTAATGCCATGGGCGGCATTAGGGTAGACGGCGTGATACACCGATCCCGGGAACGGACCGAAACCAATCTTATAAGGCGCCACTTTACCGGTCAGCGCCATGGTCATAAACGTGCGGCCGTGGAATCCGCCGCCGAAGGTAATCAACCCCGGACGACCGGTATAAGCGCGCGCAATTTTCACTGCGTTTTCAACCGCTTCCGCCCCGGTGGTAAAGAACGCCGTTTTTGCCGGACCGTCAATCGGCGCCAGCGCGTTAATCCGCTCGGCCAGCGTGACGTAGCTTTCGTACGGGACAATCTGATAAGCAGTATGGGTAAAGGCCTGCAGCTGTTGTTCAACGGCGGCAATGATTTTAGGGTGCCGATGGCCGGTATTCAGCACCGCGATGCCGGCGGCGAAATCAATCACCTCATTCCCTTCAATATCCCACAGCGTAGCGTTCTCTGCTTTCTCAACAAAGTAGCTGCACATTACCCCTACGCCGCGCGGAGTCGCCTGCTGGCGACGCTGATTCAGTTCTGAACTTTTCACCGGGAATCTCCTGTCATGTGTGTCACGTTATCGCAACAAATCCGAAACTATGTCGTTTATTTACACAGGATTTGGCCCTATAATCGAGTACCAATTCAGATTATCTGAGGGATCCAATTGCGTTCGCTCATCGCAGACCTGGTGCTGGTCAGATTGCAGAAAGAAACCGATCCGCTCCTGCACAAGCGCCTTTACAAGGCGATTCGCCATGCCATTCTGGATGGTTCTCTGCCGCCCCATAGCCGCCTGCCGCCGTCGCGGGATCTGGCGGGGGAGCTGAGAATGTCACGCAACACAATTTTAACAGTTTATGAACAACTACTGGCCGAGGGGTACGTCGTGTCCCGTCGCGGCAGCGGAACATTCGTCGCGAAAACGCTGCCCGATATGTTCCTTCCCGTCTGCAGCGCCAGTGAAAGCAGCCCGGCGCCGGCAACCAGCGCGCCTATCTCCCGGCGCGGCCAGCATCTGCTGGGACAGGTCAGCGCCAGCCCGCGTCAGTGGGGGGCGTTTATCCCCGGTGTACCGGACGTCAACGCGTTTCCCCATCCGCTGTTCAGTAAAATCCAGGCACGTATCAGCCGCCGTCCAAAACCGGAACAGCTCAGCTACAGCTGTAACGGCGGAACGGCCGAGCTACAGCACGCGTTGGTGGACTATCTGAGAGTAGCGCGCGGCGTTCAGTGTCAGGCAGATCAAATTCTTATCACCGAAGGGATCCACCAGGCTATCGACCTGATCACCCGCATGCTGTGCGACCGCGGCGATCTCGCCTGGGTGGAGGAGCCGTCCTACTGGGGCATTCGCCATGTGCTGGCGATGAATGAAGTGCGGGCCGAGCCCGTGGTGGTTGATGCCAGCGGCCTGTGTCCGCCCGAAAGCATAGCCGAAGCGCCGCGGCTGATCTTCGTGACGCCGTCCCATCAGTATCCCCTCGGCGCGGTAATGAGCCTTGAGCGCCGACAGCGCCTGCTCACGCTGGCCCATCAGCACGGCAGCTGGATTGTGGAGGATGATTACGACAGCGAGTTTCGCTTTTCCGGCCAGCCGATCCCGGCGCTACAGGGCTTAGTCGCCGAAGCGCCGGTGGTCTACGTCGGGACGTTCAGTAAGACGCTCTACCCGGGGCTGCGGCTGGGCTATGTCGTGCTGCCTCGTCCGCTGGCGGCCGAACTCAAAAACGCCCATGCCGAGCTCTATCGCGGCGGCCATTCGCTTATCCAGCTGGCGCTGGCGGAATTTATCAACGCCGGTCATTACTCGGCGCATATTCGCCGCATGCGCCTGCTCTACAGCCGCCGTCGCGTCTTTTTGACCGAGCTGATTGAGCGGTACTGCGGGCCGCACGCGCTGTCGGACTTCAGCGATAATGCCGGACTGCATCTGATCCTGAATTTGCCGGATGAGGCGGATGACGTGGCGATTGCCCGCGATGCCAACGCACGCAATATTTTAGTGCGTCCGCTGTCGCGCTATTACCTGACAACGCAACGCAAGAAAGGGCTGTTGATGGGTTTTGCTTCGCAGCCGGAAACGCAGATGGAGCCGGCGTTCAACATCCTGCTTGCGTGCCTGAAAATGCACTGCCCGCAGGCGCTGGCGGAGGCAGAAAAACAAAACGCCCCAACGTAATGTGGGGCGTTATCGGGGACTGGCGCTCAGATTAGGCTTCGATAGCGGCGCGCAGTTTTTTCATGGCGTTCTTTTCAAGCTGACGCACACGTTCAGCCGACACGCCGTAGCGGTCCGCCAGCTCCTGCAGCGTGGACTTGTTGTCTTCGTCCAGCCAGCGGGCGCGGATGATGTCCTGGCTACGTTCGTCAAGACCCTGCATCGCGTCGGTCAGCTTGTTCGCCGCCTGCTCTTCCCAGTTATCGTCTTCGATGCCGTCGGCAAAGTTAGACGATTTATCCTGCAGATAGAGCACCGGCGCCATCGGCTGGCTATCGGACTCATCATCCGAAGACATGTCGAAGGTCATGTCCTGCGCCGCCATACGTGACTCCATCTCACGCACGTCTTTGCTCGACACGCCCAGCTCGCGGGCGACCATTTCGACTTCGTCCTGGTTGAACCAGCCCAGACGCTGCTTGGTTTTACGCAGGTTAAAGAACAGCTTACGCTGCGCTTTCGTGGTCGCGACCTTCACGATACGCCAGTTACGCAGCACGTATTCATGAATTTCCGCTTTGATCCAGTGCACGGCGAAGGAAACCAGACGCACGCCCACTTCCGGGTTAAAACGGCGCACGGCTTTCATCAGGCCAATGTTGCCTTCCTGAATCAGATCCGCCTGCGGCAGGCCATAGCCCGAGTAGTTACGAGCAATATGAACAACAAAGCGCAGGTGAGACAGGATCAGCTTTTTCGCTGCTTCCAGATCGC